>ERZ1026880.92-NODE-92-length-49165-cov-15.509672_pt1 | contig 49165 bp, 47 predicted proteins | sample MGYA00380170_ERZ1026880 | MGnify/ENA primary metagenome ERZ1026880 (study PRJEB33269, sample SAMEA4719806) | human gut metagenome | biome: human-associated habitat; feature: organic feature; material: feces | place: Cameroon | collected 2013-10 ...
TGGCATAAAGAAAAGAGCGCTGTTACCAACTTTTTAGAGTTTTCGACAGCGCTCAGTTATAAGAGGGGGATTGCTATGAAATTAGATAAAATGGAAACAGAAACAAGAAATGCCAATACAATGGATATAGACAATTGTTCTTCATTGGAAATTGTAGAAAAAATAAATCGTGAAGATGCAAAAGTAGCAGAAGCTGTTGGAAAAAAGAAAGAACAGATTGCAGAAATCATTGATAAAGTCTCTGAACGGATGAAAAAGGGTGGCCGTTTAATTTATATCGGTGCAGGAACAAGTGGAAGACTTGGCGTATTAGATGCATCGGAATGTCCGCCTACGTATGGCGTTTGTAGTGACCTTGTTGTTGGTTTGATTGCGGGTGGACAAAGTGCCATGTTTAAGGCAAAAGAAGGTGCAGAAGATGATTATGATTTGGGAAGAAATGATCTTGAAAATCTGCATTTAAATGCAAATGATTCCGTCATTGGACTAGCTGCAAGTGGAAGAACACCTTATGTTATTGGCGGGTTGGATTATGCCAAATCGATTGGTGCATATACGGCAAGCGTATCTTGTGTGAGTGATAGTGAAGTTTCTTTACATTGTGAAACGGCAGTGGAAGTGATTACAGGGGCTGAAGTGATTACAGGTTCTACAAGAATGAAGGCGGGTACTGCTGAAAAGATGATCTGTAATATGATTTCTACTGGATGCATGATTCATTATGGAAAAGTATTTGAAAACCTTATGGTTGATGTGCAGCCAACAAATGAGAAGCTAGTCGTACGAGCAAAGAATATTATTGCAGAAGCCGTGCATTGTGATGCAAAAGAAGCTGAAGAACTTTTTGAAGCAAGTGGTAAAAATGTTAAAATCGCCATTTTGATGGGAAAAGGCAAGTGCGATAAGAGTATGGCAGAAAAGAATCTGGCACAATGTAATGGAAATGTACATCATGCGATTGTTCATACAATGGAGAAAGCAAAATGAAATATATAGGGCTGATGTCTGGAACAAGTTTAGATGGTCTAGATATTGCGTATTGTTCAATTGATGGCTTTTATACTTCAACAAATGTTCAATTGCTTTCGTATAAAGAAGTAAAGATGCCTAAGCAATTAAAAGAAAAGATTCAGTTTGCGTGTAATAAAGAAGGTGCACATACAGATGATATCTGTTCATTGAATTTTGAACTTGGTACATGGTTTGGAGAATCCACAAAACAGTTTATGGATGAAAATGCAATTCGTTGTGGTGATGTTGATGCAATCTGTTCCCATGGACAGACAGTTTATCATATTCCTGAAAGTGGTAATGGACTTGTTCGCAGTACGTTGCAGCTGGGAGAGGCAGCAGTTATAGCATGGATCACTGGATGTAGAGTGATTTCTGATTTCCGTTCTATGGATATGGCGGCTGGTGGAGAAGGAGCTCCACTTGTACCGTATGCAGATTATCTTTTATATAGAAGTAATACGAAGCGTAGAGTTCTCGTAAATATTGGCGGTATCAGCAATGTGACGTTTCTTGATCAGGGATGCAGGGAAGAAGATGTTGTTGCGTTTGATACTGGTCCTGGAAATATGATGATTGATGAAGCAATGCGCCATTTCTTTCAGAAAGAATATGATAAGGATGGAAAAGTAGCACGGAGTGGGAAGATTGTAGGTTCACTTTTTGAAGAATTGCAGAAGGAACCATATATTCATGCTGCTCCGCCAAAAAGTACAGGAAGAGAATTGTTTGGTAAACAAAGAGTTGAAAGAATACTTGCAAAGTATAAAGAAGATGGGAAGGATATTGTTACAACGTTAACACATTTTACTGCCTGGTCGATTGCTGAAAATATTCATCAATTTTTAGAAAAAGATGGAAATGTTGATGAAGTGATTGTATCGGGTGGAGGTGCACATAATCACTTTCTTCTAGAACTGATACAGTATTATATGCATCATGCAAAAGTGATGTGTCAGGAAGATCTTGGTTTCAGCAGTGATGCAAAAGAAGCTGTTTGCTTTGCTCTTCTGGGCAATGAAACACTGCATTTGCATTATTCCAACATGAAAAGTGCAACAGGAGCAAAAGAAAAAGTAATTCTAGGAAATATTACACCTGCCATCAGGAGGTTTGAGTGAAATGAATCGTTTAGAAAAGAAACAGAAATGGAATGATACTGATTATGATATTCCAAAATTTTCTTATAAAAGTGCTTTTTTGATTACGCTTGTTACATTTTTTGCTACAGCTTTGACAATTTACTTTTCTAATGGAAACAAAATGTGTATACTGCTTGCCTTGAGTTTTTCTTTATCACTGACAACAGCGTATTCGCGTTATTTTATAGATACAAAGCGAGGAATGGGAAAAGATTTCTTAAAAACATTTCTTCTCTTGTTTCTAGCGTGTGCAGTTGTACTGTATTTCGTTCAATTCTAATAAGAAAATCCATGTGAACAATACTAAAATGTAAAATAACAGGATATATGCTATTTGTTCATTAAGAACACTTCTATAGTACATATCCTGTTATTCTTTATCTGGATGGCATTTATTTGACGATTACTTATTTTTGATTTTTAAGTAATATCCACCAGCTTTATTAGAGTCACGATGTTCTACATAAGTAGTCAAATTTCTTTTCAACTCATTTTTTATCATGTCTTTGTTAACGAAGGGCATATTTGCTTGAATTAATTCTGTTAATTTTATCGTGCTGATTCCAGGATTTAGTTTTAGAGCTTTCATTATTTCAAGTCCTAAATCAGTTATTGGGTCAGTTATTGGGTCAGTTGTTGATTCGTTTTTCAGATAGTTTATGTTTGGCAATGTGACGAAAAAGAAATTTTCTGTTGCTTTAAATTCAGGTTTCACGTCGTAATTCTTATAACTTTCAATTGTTCTAGGAATTCCTGTACCAAAATTTTCAATCATGCCTAGTTTATCGAACACATGTACTAATCTTGGATTACGATACGTTTGTACACCGTTCATAATATCTTCCATGGAAGCGTTGAATATTTCACCAGAGCTGAGAAGTAAACTATTTATATACATTCGCAGATAAAATTTGCGAGATAGGTTCAATTAAAAGTCGGTGCACAAATAAAAGATGCATAAAAATGCACCTCAAAATATTTGAACGTCGATATTTCATGATGACCTCTTGAAACATCATGTTATTTTACAATATGTCTAAACCTCATCCAATTTTGGAGCGACAGATCATATGGATCTTTTAGTCATTGTTTTGAAATTGAATGGGCTCTTTATCTTTGTCTTCTGTCCATACCATTTTTCTGATAATATAACCATTTATTTTTATACATTCTATCGTCTGCAGTTTTAGAAATTTCTTCTACATTTTCCCATTTCTTTTCACTGTTGAAAACAACACCATACGAAATACCCATGGATTCGACGAGTTTACCATGCCAATGATCAACGTTTGCTTCAAATGTTTGCAGAAGCGCATCAAAATCTTCGATATGTTTACTTAAAAGAACCACAAATTCATCTCCGCCTACCCTATAAACTTTACCATACTTGTAAAACACTTCTTTCATACAATCTGCAGCAGCTTTGATCAGTTCATCTCCGGCTGCGTGACCTAATGTATCATTGGCATGTTTTAAACCGTTGAGATCTAAAGATAAATAAATCCATTCTTGATTTAGATCAAGCTGATGCATATCTGTTTCATATGCATGTCTGTTATAGCAGCTTGTGAGTTCATCAGTATTGGAGGTATATAGTAATTTTTCTTTTTCAAATTTCTCTTTCATAAATTTGGAAAGAAGAAAAATCATACAACAAGAAGCGATTGTAAGATAAACACCAACGATAATAATGGCAATGGTATTTTCTTCGTGATAGAAGGTATTTTCCATAGTTACTGCGACAATGAAAGAGCCGTGTTGACGTAACATGCATCTTTCATTTTTCCCATTGATTGTTACATACATGTCTAAAGGAGTGTCAGTTAATGCAGGTGTATTAATACCTATTTCATGCAAGGTCATACCTAATTTTTCTGAATCTGTTGCACCTTCAATTACATTGGTGGTATGATCTGCAACAATTAGTTCCATGCCATCGTATACTGGCATATTCGCAACTACTTTGGATATTTCGTTTTGTTTTAATTCTCTTAAAAGACGTTTTGGAGAAATGCCTACCTGGATCATCTTTGATTTAGATTCATTCCATGTGATTGCGTACATCATTTCTTTAGCTTCAGATGTATTTGGGGTAACATCTTGACACATAGAAAGATTCTTGTCTTTCAACATGTCTTTAAAATAGGATATTTGCTCCCCGGAATCAAAAGAGTATCCATAATATTTAGGAATTGAACCACTGTAAACGACACCTTTTTCATTAAAGATATGAATTTCATCTACAGACATCAGTTTTGCGATTTTCTGTAATTCATCTACATCGTATTCTACTTCTGGTTTTGCATCAATAATGTAAGAAACGGCTTTTGCTCTAACGATATAATCATCTTTTAATGAATCAATTAACTGAGCTTCACTGGTTTCGTTTTTATCAATAATAGAAATTACACGATCAAGCAATACTTGAGAAGTCATAGAGGCATTTTTTTCGTTTACATAGTTCAAAATGCCTGTTTCTAATAATAAAGCTATTGCAGTAACAACGATTGCTAAACCAATCAGATTTTTCTTTTTCATAGTTCCATTGTATAGTAATTCGTCATGTTTCGTTTATGAAATTTGATTACAAATTATATATAAATATATTGAAATGGAATTTCAGTAAGTATATAATGTGATTAAATTCTGAAAGGGCTTTACGAAAGCGCGCAGTGAAGCAAATTTCAGAGATCATTCGAAAGGGGTATAAAATGTTCGAAAAGTTAACTGCTTTATTAAACGATAAACTGTCCGGACCAATGACAAAGCTGGCTAACCAGCGTCATTTAAGAGCGATCCGTGATGGTATTGTCGCAACGCTGCCACTTATTATTGTTGGCTCGTTTTTCCTGATTGTAGCGAATCCACCACTGCCAGAAAGCTGGGGTATTTATAAGTTTTTGACAGGACATGCTGCACAGATTGTCTTACCATATCGTATGACAATGTATATCATGACTCTCTATGCTGTATTTGGAATTGGATCTTCTTTGGCAAAATCTTATGACCTGGATGGATTGTCTGGTGCAATTTTATCTGAAATTGCATATTTATTAACAATTGTTCCAGTCAATGTTACGGCTGAAGATGCTGGTATTGCAGGCTTTGTTCTTCCAATGCCAAAGCTTGGATCTGCAGGATTATTCGTAGGTATTGTTACTACAATTATTGCAATTGAAATCTATAATTTCATGGATAAAAAGGGATGGAAAATCACAATGCCTGATGCAGTTCCACCTGCAGTTGCAAGAAGTTTTGAACAGTTACTTCCAACAGCTGTTGTGATTCTTCTGATTGGTGGTATTACTTATTTTGCTGGTTTTGACTGGCATGGATTTGTAGGTATGCTTGTAAAACCACTTGTTTCAGCAAGTGATAGTCTTGGAAGTGTTCTTCTGATTGTATTCTTAACATGTTTCTTCTGGGTATTTGGTATTCATGGTGCTTCTATTGTTGGCTCTCTTGCTAGACCAGTCTGGCTGATTCTTCTTGAACAAAATGCAACTGCATTAGCAGCAGGGGATGCAATGCCAAATATTGCACCAGAACCTTTCTATCAATGGTTTATCTGGATTGGTGGTGCAGGATGTACAATTGGTCTGGCAATTCTTATGGCATTTAAATCAAAATCTGCATATGCCAAGAATCTTGGCAAGACAGCATTCCTTCCAGCATGTTTCAATATTAATGAACCAATTATCTTTGGTGCTCCAATCGTATTGAATCCAACATTGATGATTCCATTTATTATCAGTCCATTTGTATGTGCTATCGTTGCATACATTTGTACTGCTGCTGGACTTGTGTCAAGAGTATCTGTGAATGCTCCTTGGACACTCCCTGGCCCAATTGGTGCATATCTAGCTACTGGTGGAGACTGGAGAGCTATCGTTCTGAATGTTGTTCTGATTGTTATTTCTGTTTTGATTTATTACCCATTCTTTAAGATGTGGGATGCAGAATTACTTGCAGAAGAAGAGAAAAAGGACGCATAATCATAACGGGTCTTTACAAGATCCGTTTTTCTTTGAAAGAGGTGTTATTATGAGAAGACTTGGAATATCTATTTATCCTGAAAAAGATACAGAAGAACATATTCATACTTATTTAAAGCAGGCTGCTGATTTTGGCGCGAAAAGAATCTTTTCCTGTCTGCTTTCTGTTACAAAAAATCCTGAAGAAATCAAAGCAGAATTCAAGCGAATGAATCGCTATGCACATGAACTTGGGTTTGAAGTTGTCTTGGATGTTTCTCCAAAAGTATTCAGTAAACTTGGAATCAGTTATTCTGATCTTTCATTCTTTCAGGAGATTGAAGCTGATGGAATTCGTCTAGATCAAGGCTTTACTGGTAATGAAGAAGCAATGATGACATATAATCCACAAGGATTGAGTATTGAAATTAATATGTCTAATGATACGCATACGGTTGATACAATTATGGATTATGAACCAGATACATATCATCTAACTGGTTGCCATAATTTTTATCCACATCGTTATACTGGATTGTCTTTGGATCATTTTATTTCCTGTACGCAGAATTTTAAAAAATATGGTTTGCATACAGCCGCATTTGTCGGATGTGCATCTGAAGACTGTTTTGGGCCTTGGATTGCAAAAGAAGGATTATGTACATTAGAAATGCATAGAAATCTCCCATTAGATGTACAGATCAAACATATGATTGAAATTGGTTTGATTGATGATATTCTGATTTCAAACTGTTATCCATCAGAAGAAGAAATGAGACGTTTGAAGAAACTTGATCTTTCTTTAGTTACTTTTGAAGTAGAGCCTGTAGGATCATTACCGGAATTATTCCATAAAGTTATATTTGATGAATTGCAGATGAATCGTGGAGATGTGAATGAAAATATGATTCGTTCTACACAGACACGTGTGAAATATGCTTCTGAAACATTTCCGATTTTCAATGCTCCTGCTATCATAAAAAGAGGAGATGTCATGGTTGAAAGCTCTGAACATGGACATTATGCAGGTGAAGTGCAGATAGCAAAAACAGATATGGAAAATACTGGTTTAACAAATGTCATTGGACATGTACGTGAAGAAGAATTGTTTCTTCTGGATGATTTACGACCTTGGCAGAAATTTCGTTTTGTGGAGAAATAAATGATGGTCATTGGTATTGACGTTGGTGGTACAAAGACAAAAGCGGTTTTATTTGATGAAGCTGGGAATGTTGTGAAGGAAGTTGTATCAGGAAGTGCACATCCATTGAATGCAGATGATGAGACAATCATAAAAACGTTACAGAAATGTTTGATTGATGAGAGTTCACCTGTTGTTTTTGGATATGCTGGATATGGTAAAAATGCTAGTATGAGACAACATATTCATGATCTTGTGGCAAGTGTATGCAAGGATAGAAGATATGTTCTTTTGAATGATATTGAAATGGCAATGTTATCTACTCTTAAAGATGCAGATGGCATCTGTGTGATTCTTGGAACAGGAAGTATTGCATTGAAAAGAAAAGGCTCTTGCTTAGAAAGAAGAGGAGGCTGGGGATATGTTCTTGGTGATGAAGGCAGTGGATATGCAATTGGCAGGGAAATGCTGCGATTGTTTGTGAAGCAGGCAGACCATAGAGCTATTCCTTCTCATTTATTTCAGGAAGTTATGCATTTGTATGATTTAAAAGATCCTTCAGAATTGATTGGGAAAATCATGGAAGATGGAAAAGTGAATCGCACGCTTGTAGCGCAATGTGCATCGCTTTGTGATAAAGATGGTGTTTTAGAAGAAGTGCGGATGATACTGGAAGAGCAGGCAAAACAGGTTGCGGAAATGATCAATTCGTTTAGAGAAGACATGCCCGTTGTGATTACTGGCGGTATGCGTCATAACAAAGCATTTATGTCTTGCCTTAAGAAATATCTGGATTCATTTGAAGTTGCACAACATGAACCTGTATATGGTGCTTATGTATATGCAAAGGAAAAGACGTTATGAAGTTACATAGCGTCTTTTAATATCCTTGTGTTTTATCAACAATATTTTCTAATGGTTCTTTGTTGATGAAATGTAACAGGTTTTTATGGAAAATATGAATGACATTGTCATAGTTTGCCTGTGCATTGAATCGACCAGAAATATGTGGTGTGATATATACATTTTCAACATTCCAAAGATCCATATTCTTAGGAAGTGGTTCATATTCCGTAACATCTAAGCAGGCAGCACGTAAATGCTTTTCTTTCATGATACGTACAAGATCCTTTGTGACGATTGCAGAACCTCTTCCAACATTGATGATCATTGCACCTTGTTTGATTTGATGCAGTCTTTCATAGTTGAATAAATGCTTCGTCTGTTCTGTTTCTGGAAGAGAGAGTGCGATGACATCTTTATCTGCTAATACATCATCAATTTTATCGAATGTATAAATGTCTTCTAGATAGTCTGGTAAATCATGTTTTGTACGTGTCAAACCATATACTCTGGCTCCTAGTGTATGCATGAGTTTTGCGTATGCAGAGCCAATATTTCCCATGCCAATGGATAATACTTTGAGTTGCGAAATTGTTGGGACAGAGCCTAGGTTGGTCCATTCGTGTTTTTGGGCAACTTTTTCATATGCAAATAGATTTTTATATACTGCAAGTGTGCATGCAAGCATGTGTTCACTGATGGCTTCGTTGTATGCTCCTTTTGCGTTTGTTAATACAATGGAATCAGGAATTGAGCAATATGCATTTGCACCGGCGGAATCTAGCTGAATCCACTGCACAGAAGTATCTTTGATCATATTTAAATCTGGATTTCCAAAAACAATGTCAATGTCTTTGAAATCTTCTTTTGTGACGGATTTTTTTTCTTTGAAAATACAGGTAATTCCTGTATCTAAAAATTGTTGTTTTTTATTTTCTTCGATTGGTGTTAAAAATAAAGCTTTCATAGTATAGTTACCTCTGGTGCATTATAACATCAATCTTTTCTTTAAAAGATGATTTTCTGAAGTTGAAATTGTAATATATTATCAAAAAAGGAATATGAAATATTTATGATAAAACTATTAATACGTGCAGATGATATTGGATATTGCGATGGTGTGAATCGTGGAATTCGAGATAGTGTAGAAGCTGGGCTTGTAAAAAGTGCTGGATTGATGCCAAATATGATAGAAGCAGTAAATGGCTTTCAAATGGTGAAGGATCAGGATGTTTGTATTGGACAACATACAAATCTTTGTTTAGGTGTTCCCTGCTGCAATCCAAAAGATATTCCAAGTCTTGTGAATGAAAATGGAGAGTTTAAATCAAGTTCTCAATTTAGAAATGCATTCAAAGATGGTGTGGATTTAATTTCGTTAGATGATGCTATTCTTGAAATTGAAGCACAGTATCGTAGATTTAAAGAAATGACAGGAAAAGATCCTGATTATTTTGAAGCACATGCAATTGCTTCAAATCATCTTTCAGAAGCGTTAGAAATCGTGGCTGAAAGAAATCATCTTCCATATTCCAATCTTTCCCCTATGGATGAATATGGTACATTCTGTGGTATGAAAATTAGACAATGCAGGATGCGTTCTATGGAAAAGGAATATGATCCATTTCTGACACTGCAGGAAGCAGTCAAGAATGCAGACCCTTCTGTTGTGAATGTATTTGTTACACATCCAGGATATGTGGATGCATATCTTGAAATGCATTCTTCTTTAACTGTGAATCGTGAAAAAGAAGTGGCAATGTTAAAAAATGAAGAAGTCAAGAAATGGCTGCAGGAGAATGAAGTAACTCTTGTTTCTTATAAGGATATTGTGAATCTGTGAATTCATCAAACAATTCTTATGATTTGTTCATTTGGTTTGAAAATGATGTGGTGTAGAATATAAGTAATAAAGGAGGACATTTGTATGCTGAAACATATTAAATGGACGGATGTGTTAATGGCACTTGCATATGTTGTTGCAGGTGTACTATTAGTTATATTCCCAGATATCAGTGCGAAATATATTTCGTATATTGTTGGAATTACATCAATCGTATATGGAATTGTTTCTTTAACCGCGTATTTCCTGGCAGATATTCGTGAGACGCTCTACAACAATCATTTTGTGGTTGGACTGATCACAATCATATTTGGTTTAGCAGTCATTGTAAAAAGAGATCTCATTATGAATCTTGTACCATTTGTTCTTGGACTATTGATTGTGACAAGCGGACTTGTAAAACTGCATCGTGCTGTGATTGCGGCACGCATTAAATACAATGCTTCTTTCACATATGCATTATTAGGTGTTGTATCAATTATTGTTGGTATTGTGGTCATGTTCTTCTTGTCTGGTGAAACAACACAGAACATCATATTTATCATTATTGGATGTGGTTTGATCTATAGTGGAGCATCAGATCTATTTATTCAATTCTTCCTGGCAAGTAAATTCAATGCGTTTATGAAACGTTTTGAAGGAGCTGTCAAGGATGCACAAAGCAATGTAATCAACGTAGAAGCAGTTGAAAAACCAAAAGAAGACGAACAGTCAAATGATTCAGATATGGAAGGGTAGCATAGCTATCCTTTTTGTATGCAAGAAATGACAAGAATGTATAATGTATAAATTCCTTTCTGTGAGGAATTTATGCTAGAATATTAACTCGGAGGATTTATATGTTTAATGACTGGTTTAGCATAGGTCCACTTACTGTACATGGATATGGTGTGATGATTGCGGTTGGTATCTTAGCAGCATCATGGCTGGCAACAAAACTATGTAAAGAATATAAGCTGGACTACGAAAATATTGATTCATTTATTATATTTGTCATCGTTATTGGATATGCTTTTAGCAAGCTGACATATTGTTTAACTGTATTTGATCAATTCTTGAGTGATCCATTATCTGTACTTGGATCTGGAGGATGGGTCGTATATGGAGGAATCCTAGGAGGCTTGCTTGCAGCTTTGATCTGGTGCAAATGGAAAAAGTGGAAGTTCATGGATTATTTTCAAGTATTGATGCCATGTGTTTCTTTAGCACAGGGATTTGGAAGAATTGGCTGTTTCTTTGCGGGATGCTGTGGCGGTGCTGTAACAGATGCGTGGTATGGTATACAATTTCCAGCGTCTTCCCTGGCATGGACAACAACACAGAAAATTATTCCAACACAGTTATTATCCAGTGCAGGAGATTTTTTGATTTTTGCATTTTTGATGTATAACCTGAAAAAAGGAAAACATCCAGAAGATACGGGAGCCTGGTATCTGATCTTGTATTCTGTTGGAAGATTCTTGGTTGAATTTTTGAGAGGAGATCTGATTCGTGGTGGAATTGGACCATTCTCAACATCACAATTTATTTCATTATTTGTAGTAGTACTTGGTGCATATATGATTTGGAACAGACAAAGAAAAGAGGAGAAACAATGAAAATCGGTATCGCAAATGACCATTCAGCAGTCGCAATGAAAAATGAAGTCAAGGAGTATCTGGAAAGCCTTGGCTACGAAGTTGTAAACTTCGGAACAGACACAGATGATTCTGTTGATTATCCTGTGTATGGTGAAAAAGTAGCAGAAGCAGTTGCAAATGGTGAAGTTGATAGAGGTGTTGCAATCTGTGGAACAGGTGTAGGTATTGGACTTGCCTGCAACAAGGTAAAGGGTATTCGTGCTTGTACTTGTTCAGAACCATACAGTGCTGAATATTCTAGACGTCACAACAATGCAAATGTAGTTACATTTGGTGCAAGAGTGATTGGACCAGAAACAGCTAAGCAGATTGTAAAAGTATTCATGGAAACACCATTTGAAGGCGGCAGACATGAAAGACGTGTCAATCAGTTAATTGAAATTGAAAATAAATATTTCAAGTAAGATCACTTCATCTGGAGTGATTTTTTCTTTACAAGAAGTGAAAAAAGAGAATAATTAAAAACAAAGAGAAGAGGTAGCGTATGTACTATATTGATATGCATTGTGATACGATCACAAGATTACTGAAAGATGCGGATCAAGGAAAATCATCCAACTTAAGAGAAAATGATCTTCATATTGATCTGAATCGCATGAAGCAGGCAAATTATTTATTACAGAACTTTGCGGTATTTACTCCACTTGGACATGTAGATGATCCAATGGAATTTGCATTGCGTGCAATTGACAAATACTATGAAGAAATTGACGGGAACAAAGATATCATTCGTCCAGTGTATTGTTATGATGACATTGAAAAGAATCGTAAAAATGGATTTATGAATGCAATGCTGACGTTAGAAGAAGGTGCAGTTGTACATAATGATTTACGTATCTTAAGAGATTTTTATCGTCTTGGTGTAAGAATGATTACATTAACATGGAACTATGAAAATGGTATTGCATTCCCTAACTTTACACCTGGAAAAGATGAAGATCGTGGTGACATGTTAAGACATATTAATGAAACGGATGGTTTAACACCATTTGGAAGAGAATATGTCAAAGAATGTAATCGTTTAGGTATTATTGTGGATGTTTCTCATTTAGGAGATAAAGGCTTCTGGGATGTGATTGCACTGAGCACAAAGCCAATTGTTGCTTCTCATTCCAATGCGAGAAGTGTTTGTGGGGTTGCTAGAAACATGAGTGATGAAATGATACTGGCATTGCATAAGAATGGTGGTGTCATGGGTATGAATTATTGTGAAGATTTTGTCAGTGATGATAGTAATGGCAGTGTTATGAACATTGTGAAGCACATTAATCATATTAGAGATCTTGGATGTATTGATAATATTGGACTTGGTTCTGACTTTGATGGTATTTCTACAAGAAAAGAAATGGAAGAATGTTCCAAGATGTATTTGCTATGTGATGCATTAGAAAAAGAAGGCTATACAGAAGAAGAAATTGAAAAAATCTGTTATAGAAACGTATTGCGTGTTTATGAAGCAGTACTCAAATGAAAATTAATTTGATAAAATAAGCTTATCTTATGGAAAAAACAAATGACATTACAAAATTAAAAGTAGCATATGCAATGCGTGAATGCATGGAAAAAGCAACAGTGGAAGATATTACTGTTCGAAAGATCTGTGAACAGGGAAACTTTTCAAGGCAGACGTTTTATCGTTGCTTCAGTGATAAATATGATTTAATCAACTGGTATTTTGATCGTATCTTGAATGAATCATTCAAGCAGATGGGAAAAGGTACAACAATTCGTGAGAGTCTTGTTTTGAAATTCCGTTACATTCAACAGGAACAGTTATTTTTCCGTGCAGCGTTTTCTTATGATGATCAGAATAATCTGACAGATCATGATTTTGAAATGATTTTTGATTTCTATAAAAATCTGATTCATGAAAAAAGTGGTGCATATCCAAATCAGGAAATGCAGGATATACTGGAAATGTATTGTCATTCTTCTGTTTATATGACAGTGAAATGGATCATGAAAGAACATGCGAGATCTGTAGAAGAACTGGCAGATCTGATGGTGGAAGCAATGCCTTATCCATTATCACAATTGTTTAAAAAGCTGAATATTTTAGGAACCTAAGCGAGAATCCTCGGCCATTCAATGACCGAGATGAAAGCGCCATTTTTCTTCCACTTATTTCAAAATGAGAAGATCAATATTTCTGCATAAATAAGCTATATTTCATCATTCTGCCATGGTATAATATATGTAGAAAGTGAGCCATATTTTATGCCAAAAGCACGCAAGAAAAAGAGTTCTGAGTTTGAATCTTCACCTGTCAAAAGCGTGTTTTTGTTTGGAAAACCAAACAAAGGAAAACTAGACTTGATTTGGCAGATGGAACACAAATATGTTGAAATGATCAACTTCAATATCGATGCTTTGATGGCTGTTCCAGATATTCATGTACAGCTTGTCAAGAACGACAAGAAGAATTCTTATGTTCGCCAGCTTCAGAAACAGTTACGGCCAAAAGACATCAATTCTGCGTTTTGTCAGAATGCCTTTGATAGTGCTTTTACAAAGCTGTCAAACAGGCTGGATGCAATCCGTCTGGAAATGTTCAAGACAATTGATTCCCTCTTCTGCCAGTCCAAAGTGCTGTTTGGCTTGTGCCTTGATGGAGCAGGCAAGAATGAAATGCTTATTTGCCTGAATGAAGTTATCAAGGCTGCACGTGTCAAGAAAGATATCACTTTCTATCTGGACTGCATTGCACAGCTGCAGAACATGTCTGCTGATGAGTTCGAAGAACAGATGATTGAACTTTGTGATCTGTATGATATGGTTTCCGTTCAATTCAGGATGCCTTATGTTAAAAGTGAAGCGATTCCTTTTGACAGCAGACTGATGAAAATCGAACCGTCTACGGATACTGCAATGCCATATGTCATTACATTAACAAATCCTTTTGTAAAAGGTAATCGCATTTCAATTCCAATCAATACAAGCAGGCATTCACTGCATAAGATTCAAGCTAACAGGATGGCTGCTGCGGTAACAGTAAAACCAGAAGGTACAAAAGTTCGTATTGGATGGTCTTATGCAAAATCATTCAGGAAGCCTGATACAGCCGTCTGTATGGGAGTAGATACAGGAATCAAGGATTCGTTCTTTCTGTCTGATGGACGTTCCATCGGATCCATGAAAGATGTCATTGATTACTATCATCGTGAGGTTGAACCAGCATTTGCACAGTTGAGCAGCCTGCGTAACAAGAAAAGGAGCATCAGCCATTACGTGCGTCAACATAAGAACCTTCCTATGGATGTGAGACGTTCTCTCATCCAGAAGATGGACAGACTGGAATACATGATACGCACAGCAGATGCACCGTATCGCAAGAAGCGTGCCTACTACAATATGCTGAATCATGAGATCAAACAGGATGTAAAGACATATATGTCATGTATCACACATGATACTTTAACTGTGCTCGAATTGCTGGATATCAAGGAATTTAACAAGTCTCGCAAGTTGAATGGAGACTTGTCTACATTTGCACGTGGCAAGCTGCAGCAGAAGCTCATGTCTGAACTTAACTGGTATGGATATGACTATGTAGAAGTACCGCCAGATTTTACAAGCCAGACATGTCCGATCTGCAGCTATCGTAATGCAGAAAACCGCAGCAAAGTCAACAGTAAGATCTTCAAATGTGGATGCTGTGGCTATGAGGATGATGCCGACCACGTTGGTGCAGTAAACATCAGAAACCGTGCAGCAGACAGGGAACTTCTTAAACTCTGCAAGGATGCAAAGAACCACAAAGAAATGCAATCCAGTCTTGTCAGGCTCCTGGATGACAGACATCTTGACTGGCAGATGAAACAGCTGACAACACCGATTCTACAGGAAACAGGAAACACTGTTTCCGTCCTGTAGAACATATGAACTACCGCTTTCTGTGCATGGCATGTCCATGTATGGGATGTAACAGGAAGATATACACTGGTTAATAGCCTTCGGACTGTAAGACTGGATATATTTTCAAATTATCGGCTTGAAGCCAAGTATGTAGATGCTCGGTTATTCAATGACCGAGTAGTTCACATTAATAACTTCTTGAAAAACCAGGAAGTTATTTTTGTTTGTGAAAGTTCAATGAAAATTGTTTCAAAACACGTGTGTAAACTTTTCTGAAAAATACTTGTTTCTTGTTGCAATGACTACTATGACGTAATAAACTTAAAAACATAATTTGTTACGACAGATTATATGAGGAGGGAAATCACATGGGAAAATATATCTTAAAACGTCTTGCCATTGGTATATTGACTCTATTCATTCTTGCGACAATTACATTCTTCTTGATGCATGCAATTCCAGGAAGCCCATTTGGCGCAGATAATAAGAATCTAACACCTGAGCAATATGCTGCAATGGAAGCAAAGTATAACCTGGATAAGCCTTTATTCCAGCAATACACAACATACATGTTTAATTTGTTACACATGGATTTTGGTGAAAGTATTTCAAAGAAAGGCGAACTTGTATTAGACATCATTCTAAAAAGAGCTCCTGTGACTGCTAGATTAGGTGCATGTGCATTTGTTATCTCAGTTGTTGCAGGTATTACACTTGGAATTGTCGGTGCATTGACAAAGAAGAAATGGGTCAACGGATTCATTACATTCTTGGCAACGCTGGGTGTTTCCTTGCCGAGCTTCATCGTTGCAATCTTATTGATGATCTTCTTAGGTGTAAAACTGAAAATATTCCCACTGCTTGGATTAAGTACTCCAGCAAGCTATGTTCTACCAACAATTGCATTGAGTATTGGTCCAATCGCAATGGTAACTAGATTGACACGTTCTTCTTTGAAGGATGTCATGAATAAAGACTATATCATTCTTGCACGAAGCAAAGGTACAGATGATGTGAAGGTCATTATCAAGCATGCATTAAGAAATGCATTACTTCCAGTGATTACATATTGTGGACCATTACTTGCAGGTCTTGTTACTGGCAGCTTCGTAGTCGAAACACTATTTACAATTCCTGGCATTGGTAAAGAATTTACAAGTTCTGTTACAAACCGTGACTACCCAATGATCATGGGATTAACGATCTTCCTTGGAGCTATCGTTATTCTGATGCAGCTTGCAAGTGATATCGTTGCCGCAATTGTTGATCCACGTATCAAAGTGAAGAGTTAAGGAGGCACATCATGAGTGAAATGAAATATGATCCATCTATGTTCGAAAAACTAGATGAAAGTGAAAAAAATGATGAAGCCATCGCAATGGAAAGTAAAACTTTCCTGCAGGATACATGGAGAAGATTCTGTTCCAACAAACTTGCAATTCTTGGACTAGTCGTACTTGTCATCATGATCTTATTGGCAGTCTTTGTTCCAGTTTTTTCTCAATATACATATGATGGACAAGATCTTGCAAATACAAATGCACTTCCATCTGCAGCGCATCTATTAGGTACAGATAAACTTGGAAGAGATATCCTTGTTAGAATCTGTTCTGGTATGAGAGTTACATTGGCCATTGGATTTACATCTGCCGCAATCAACCTCTGCATTGGAATTGTTTATGGTGGATGTGCTGGATACTTTGGCGGAAGAGTGGATATGACAATGATGAGAATCGTAGATATTATTGACTCAGTTCCATCATTACTTTATACAATCATGATCTTGATGGTATTTGGCAACTCTGTATTCTCAATGATGCTTGCAATTTCTTTGACATCATGGATTACAATGGCGCGTCAGGTAAGAGCACAGGTTATGAGTTTGAAAGAAATGGAATTTGCGATGGCTGCGAAAGTCATTGGATGTTCTGATCTAAGAATCTTATTAAAACACTTAGTTATCAATGCATTAGGACCTATCATTGTTTGTCTTACAATGATGATTCCTTCCGCAATCTTTACAGAAAGTTCGTTGAGCTTTATCGGTATTGGTATTCAACCACCTGCTTGTTCCTTAGGTTCATTAGCCAATGAAGCGAGACAGTTGATCAATACACAGCCATTACAGGTTGTCTGGCCAGTTATCACAATTGCCTTAATTACATTGTCTTTGAACTTTATTGGAGATGGTGTAGGCGAAGCATTAGAAGCAAAACGTTAGGAGGTGTGAAAGATGCCCTTATTAAAAGTAGAAGACTTACATACAGAGTTTAAGACAGATCAAGGAATCGTTCACGCAGTACGTGGAGTTTCATTTGAATTAAATCAGGGTGAAGTGCTTGGAATCGTTGGTGAATCTGGTTCTGGTAAATCACAGACAATGTATACAATCATGGGATTGCTGAGTGAAAATGCATTGCCAGTCAAAGGTAAAGTAACTTTTGATGGAAAAGATATCAGTGCAGAATCATTCAAAAGCAAAAAAGAATATAACAAGATGATGAATGAGATTCGTGGAAATACAGTTGCGATGATTTTCCAGGATCCTATGACATTCTTGAATCCAGTTTTGAAAATTGGAACACAGTTGATTGAACCAATTATGAATCATAAGAAAGTCAGTAAAAAAGAAGCTTATGATATGGCAATCAAATTAATGAAACAGGTTGGTATTCCTTCTGCTGAAAAGAGAATCAATCAATATCCATTTGAGTTCTCAGGTGGCATGAGACAAAGAATCATCATTGCGATTGCACTTGCATGTAATCCAAAACTGATCATTGCGGATGAACCAACAACTGCATTGGATGTAACAATTCAAGCACAGGTACTGGAACTCATTAATTCTTTAAAAGAAGAAAGTGATTCTTCCATTATCATGATCACACATGACTTAGGTGTCGTGGCAAAGCTTTGTGATCGTGTAGCAATTATGTATGGTGGAAAGATTGTAGAAATTGGAACAGATCGAGAAATTTTCTACGAATCTAAACATCCATATACGCAAGGTTTATTAAGCTGTATTACAAATCCAGAAGATGATTCTGATGAAGATCTGCAGCCAATTCCTGGTACACCGCCAGATTTATTGAAACCACCTGTTGGTTGTCCATTCTATGCTAGATGTCAACATGCAATGAAGATCTGTAAAGAACAGCTGCCTGAAACAACAACATTTTCACCAACACATCAATGTGCGTGCTGGTTGATTGAAGCCAAGGAGGCAAGTCATGAGTGAAACAATTTTAAAGGTTGATCATTTAAAAACTTACTTCGACGTAACAAAAGGAGTGTTTGCGAAGAAACAGATTGTTAAAGCAGTGGATGATGTGAGTTTTGAAGTATATAAAAATGAAACGTTTGGTCTTGTAGGTGAATCTGGATGTGGAAAGAGTACACTTGGCAGAACAATCGTAAAGCTATATGAACCTACAGATGGATCCATTGAATTTGAAGGAAAAGATATTTCCAAGATCAAAGGAAAAGAATTGAAAGCATATCGTAAAGATATGCAGATGATCTTCCAGGATCCATATGCATCCTTAAACCCAAGAATGACTGTTGGTGAAATCATCAAGGAACCAATGAAAATCTTCAATATTTATGATACGGATGAAGAAAGAGAAGCAAGGGTCAGAGAACTTCTAGATATTGTTTCTTTAAAACCTGATCATATTCGAAGATATCCAGCAGAGTTCTCTGGTGGTCAAAGACAGCGTATTGGTATCGCAAGAGCTCTTGCGGTGAATCCTAAATTTATTGTGTGTGATGAACCTATCAGTGCATTGGATGCTTCGATTCAGGCACAGGTTATCAACTTATTGAAACACATTCAAAAAGAAATGGGTATTTCCTATATCTTCATCGCACATGATCTAGGCATGGTAAAACATATTTCCGATCGTATTGGTGTTATGTATCTTGGTCATATTGTTGAATGTGGTCCAAGTGATGTTGTATATCATACACCACTGCATCCATATACACAGGCGCTCTTATCTGCGATTCCAATCCCAGATCCAGACGTCGCAAAAGCAAAACAGAGAATTGTTTTGGAAGGTGAAATTCCTTCACCAATTAACACGCCAGTTGGTTGTCCATTTGCATCTAGATGTCCTAGAGCAACAGAGAGATGCAGAAAAGAGACACCAAAACCAGTTCAGCTCGGTGAACGCAACGTGGCATGTTTCTTATATGAAAAGTAAAGGGGAAAAAATTATGAACAAAGTATTGAAATCAGTTCTAACCGCAACAATGGTTCTAGGTATGGCAGCTTGCTCTAGCACACCAGCCGGTTCCACTGCAGCATCTTCTGGCTCAAATAGCGGTGTATTCCGTGTAGCTATGGAAGGTGAATCTAACTATCCTGATGCAGCAATTGCATCAGACTCAATTACTGGCAGCGTAACATCTTTAACAGCTGTAACACTTTACCGTCTCACTAGCTCTGGTGAAATGGAACCTGCTGCAGCAGACAGCTATGATGTCAGTGAGGATGGACTTACATATACATTCCATCTAAAGAAAGGTTTGAAATGGAGTGATGGTTCAGATCTAACAGCAAAAGACTTCGAGTATGGCGTTAAGCGTTCTCTTGGTTTGAGTGTTGCAGATGCTGGATTTAACATCTACATTTCTGGATACCTTAAAAATGGAGACAAGTACAACGAAAGTAACGCTGTAAGTGATATGACAGATTTGGGTGTTGAGGCTACGGATGACGATACACTAGTGTTCACCCTCCAAAAACCATGTGATTATTTCCCATGCCTGACATCTCTAGGCGTATATTCTCCAGCAAAAGAAGGTGTCTATACAGAACATGACTATAAGTGGGCTGATGATGTAGATGCTCCAGTATCTGGACCATATAAGCTAAAATCTATTGACCGTTCTACAGAAGTTGTACTTGTCAAAAATGATAACTTCTACAACGCAGATAAGGTTACTACAGATGAAATCGACTATAAGGTAATTACAGATACTTCTGCACAGCTCATGGCTTATCAGAATGGCGAAGTTGATTTCGCAAAGAGTCTGGATACTTCTGTAATCAAGCAGTATGAAGGTCAGGATGATCTTGTAATGCCAGGTGGTGTTCTTAACTACTACGTTGAATTGAATACAGATGATGGAACAACGTGTGAAGCACTTAAGGATAAGGATGTTCGTAAGGCTCTTTCTGAAGCTGTTAACCGTAAGGAAATGTGTGCAGCTTTAGATGCTGGTGATCTTTATGTTCCACTTTATGGTTTCGTTCCAAAGGGACTTCCTGGAAGTACAGAAGGCAGTGACTTCCGTGAAGAAGGTGGAGATCTCATCACAGAAGATCTAGACGATGCTAAGAAGATCATGGAAAGCAAGGGTTATACAGAATCTAACCCACTCGAACTTGAATACTACTACAACGATACAACAGTACATTCAACAGTTGCCCAGGTTCTTCAGCAGCAATTAGCTAAGATCAATGTTAAGGTTACATTGAAGTCTGGTGAAATCAGAACATTCTTCGATGATCGTACATCTGGTAACTTCCAGGCTGCAAGAAATGCATACTCTGCAGACTATATGGATGTTTCTAACTATATGAATCTATGGATCTATAATACACAGTCTACAAAGGTTACAAGTGATGAACACTATGATGAACTTGTAAACAAGGCTGAAACAACAACAGATCATGATGAACGTTACAAGCTATTACATGAAGCTGAATCTTACTTCATCAAGGATATGAACTACAACATTCCTTTATTCCAGTATGGTTCATTCTATCTGTTAAAGCCAGGTATCACAGGTATTGAATTTACACCTCAGGGATCTGCTGATCTGACATATGTAAAATTATCTTAATTGATATTAACCAGGCTTCATGTGGAGCCTGGTTATTCTCATAGAAGGGGAAATGTTTATGGAATTTGATTTAAGAAAACCGTATTGTTATTACTTTAATGAAATTTGTAAAATTCCTCATGGTTCTTATCATGAAAAGGCAATCAGTGATTATGTTGTTTCTTTTGCGAAAGAACATCATTTGAGATATGTACAGGATGCTATGTGGAATGTGGTGATCTATAAAGATGCATCTGATGGTTATCATGATTATGATCCTGTGATGCTGCAGGGACACTTAGATATGGTTTGTGAAGCTGTTGCGGGATTGAATTTTGATTTTGAGACACAGCCAATTGAAACCTATGTGGATGAAGAAGGAAGACTGCGTGCAAAAGGTACAACACTTGGTGCTGATGATGGTATGGGTGTTGCGCAGATGCTTGCAATTCTAGCGGATGATTCTTTGAAGCATCCACCACTGGAATGTGTTTTTACAGTGCAGGAAGAAGTTGGTCTTTGTGGAGCTTTGGCAATGGATAAAACTCTTCTGCATTCTCATCGTATGATTTCATTAGATGGCGGTGGGGAAGTTGTAACGGGAATTTCTTCTGCAGGTGGAATCCAGGCAGTGAATACAATTTCCTGCACATTCAAGAAGCAAAGTAATCCTTGTTATCAATTGAAGGTGACTGGATTATCTGGTGGTCATTCTGGTGGTGAAATCCATAAAGAAAAAGGGAATGCTAATAAGCTTGTCGCAAGAATTTTGAAAGAAATGATGAATGATGGTGTGGATGTTTCTTTAGTATCCATCAATGGTGGTGCGAAAGACAATGCCATCCCTAGAGAATCTGTTGCGGTATTCGCTTCTAAGAATGATGCAGAGTATTTGAAAGATCTCGTGAAAGAGAAAACAGAAAAAATCTCTGTGGAATTTGAACATTCTGATCCTGGCTTTCAGACAGTATTTGAAAATGTAGAAACAAGTGCAGAGTGCATGGATGAAACAAGTACAAAATATGTCATCGATTACTTGTATCTTGTAGACAATGGTTTCCAGCATCGTTCGATGGTAATTGAAGGATTGACATTAACAAGCTTGAATTTAGGAATTGTGAAAACAGAAGGTACAGATGTCATCTGTAACTCTTCCATTCGCAGTGCATTAGAAGAAGCAATTGATGATGATGTGGATCATATCAAGTGTTTAGCTTCCTATACAGGTGGAAACGTAGAAACAATGGCAAGATATCCAGCGTGGAACTATGATCCAAATTCAAAGATGAGAGAAACATTCAAGAAGGTATTTGCTTCCTTGTATGATGGAAAAGAGCTGCAAGAGAATGCAGGACATGGTGGATTAGAATGTGCTGTATTTACACAGGTGGATGGTGGTATGGACATTATTACATGTGGACCAGTTTCACAGGGTTGTCATACACCAGATGAATTCCTTGATTTAGCTAGCTTTGATAGAGCATATAAATTATTAACAACAATTATCGCAAATGTAGATAAGAAGGCATAAGAATATGAAAAAAGGTTTAGTTGTAATTTTAAGTGGTGCGTGTTCTGTAGGAAAACATGACCTGACAAATCGTTTGTTAAATGATTCTGATTTGGATCTCGTATATTCTGTTTCTTTAACAACACGTCCGAAAAAGGTAAATGAAGTGGATGGAAAAGATTACTACTTTGTAGATTTTGCATCTTTTGCCCAGGCTGTAAAGGATCATAATCTTCTTGAATATACAGAATTTAATGGCTGGTATTATGGGACACCTAAAAATCAGGTGGAATTTTTAAGAGATACTGGAAAAAATGTATTGATTACAGTTGAAGCACAAGGTGTTGGCCCAATTAAGCTGGAATTGCCTGAAGCACTTGCAATCTTTATTACTCCAGCATCCATTGATGAATTAGAAAGTACAATTCATGAAATTTATCAAGATGATGAAGCAAGTGCAACGCGTCGTATCAATAAGGCAAAAATGGATATGGAACTGGCTCCATTATTCCAGAATGTTGTGAAGAGTGAAGATGCAGATAAGACATATCAGGCAGTGAAAGATGTCATCTTAAAAGAATTGCATAAGGATGCCTGATATGTATTCCAAAGAATTATTAGAAAAATATGCGGATGTTTTAATTGAAAAGGGAGTAAACATTCAAAAAGGTCAGTATCTGTTACTGCAGTGCTGTATTGATACATTGCCTCTTGCACGTATCATTTGTGAAAAAGCATTGTTGAAAGGTGCGAAGGATGTGCATGTTTCTATTTCTGATCCTTTGATCAAGAAATTGCGTGGGAAATATTTATCTCAGGAACAATGTGCTGTTGTATATGATTTTGAAAAAGAAGAACTGGATTATTTTTTGAGAAATGATTGTGTGCAGATTGGCTTGATGGGTACGTATCCTGGTTTGATGGATGGTGTGAGTGATGAAAATGCAATGGCACTTGCCTATGCTGGAAATGAAGTGAGAAATGTCATTCGAAAATATATCCATGATGGTACGCTGCAATGGACGGGGACAGCCTATCCAACGCAGGACTGGGCAAATACTGTGTATCCTGAACTGAGTGAAAGTGATGCATTGGCACAGCTTGAAAAAGATATTGCATGCATGATGCGTATTGATCAGGATGATCCTTTGAAAGCATGGGATGATCATTGTAATCGTCTTAGAAAAGTTGGTGATGTATTGAATCAATATCAGTTTCAATCATTACATTTAACAAGTGAACTAGGTACTGATTTAACAGTGCAGCTTGTTGAAAATCATATCTGGTGTTCTGCTGCAGATATGGGTGAAGCTAAAGTGAAAGCAAAATATATTGCGAATATGCCAACAGAAGAAATCTTTACGGATCCGCATCGTGATCATGTGGATGGAATTGCATATGCTTCCAAACCGTTGATGATCAATGGAAAGCTTGTGAAGGATTTCTGGATTCGCTTTGAAAATGGGATAGCTGTTGATTGCGGTGCGAAAGAAAACGTTGAGTTTTTGAAAGATGCTTTGTTTCATGATGATCGTAGCAGAAGACTTGGTGAAATTGCACTTGTTTCTAAGAAATCACCAATCAATCAGATTGGAAGATTGTTCTACAATGGCTTGATTGATGAAAATGCTGCTTCTCATTTGGCGTTTGGTTCTAGTTTTCCAACAAATATTGAAAATGGAACAGATATGGATGAAGAAGAATTGTTAAAGCATGGTGTGAATGTTGCAAGCTGCCATCATGATTTTATGGTTGGTACAGAACATTATCATGTGGAAGGTATTACGCATGATGGAAAAACAGTTGTAATTATGGATGATGGAGATTTTGTGCTATGAACATATCAAATGAAGATTTTTTAATGGATATTCCTTCTTTTGATACATTAAAAGAAAAAATTGTATCGTATCGGAAACAATGTGAAATCATTGATCGCTGGCTTGTGAAAAGACTGGATACAGTTCTGCCAATGATTATGCAAAGAAGTGGTATTGATACATGGGTCATCTGTAACAATGAACATAATGAAGATCCTGTATTCCGTACATTATCGCCAGCGTTGATGATGTCTGCGAGAAGATTGACAATATTGGTCATGCATTTGAAGGAAGATGGCAGTGTGGAAAGATTTTCTTTCACACATCCAGTACCGGATATTGCTCATCTTTATACACCTTGCTGGCTGAATCCGAAGGATGCAGTATGGGGGAATGATAAATATTTCCTGGAAAATAAAAAAGGTGTGAAAGTAAGTGAAGTACCAGAAACACAATGGGAATGTCTAGGCAGAGTGATTCATGAATTACAGCCAAAGAAAATTGGCTTGGATTATTCAGAACACGACGCATATGCAGATGGTTTATCACATAGTCTGTATTTAAAAGTGATGGATGCTTTGTGTGAAGAAGATCGTGATAAGGTTGTTTCTGCAGAACCTCTATGCATTGGATGGCTGGAAACAAGAATTGATGAAGAAATGAATGCATACAATGGTATCGTACAGATGGCGCACGCATTGATCAAAGAAGCATATTCTTCAAAAGTCATTCATCCTGGCATCACAACAAATGATGATGTGAGATTCTGGATGATGGAAAAAGCAAGAGGTTTTGGACTTGAGCCTTGGTTTGATTTTGAAACTTCGATCATTCGAAAAGATGCTGATATTGAAGGCGAAGATGTTATTCTGCCGGGAGATGTATTGCATTGTGATATTGGCTTCCGCTATTTAGGTCTTTGTACAGATACACAAGAAATGGCATATATCTTGAAGAATGGAGAAGTGGATGCACCACAGGAATTGAAAGATGCTATGGCTGTAGTTAATCATCTGCAGGATATTACGCTTGATAAATTTGAAGCTGGAAAAAGTGGCAATGCAGTCTTGAAAGAAGCAAGAGAAGAAGCACTGAAACAAGGAATCGAACCATGCATCTATTCTCATCCGCTTGGTTTTGATGGACATGCTGCTGGGCCAACGATTGGACTATGGGATCATCAGGATGGTGTAGAACATGAAGGTGACTATATCATTCATGATGCGACATGCTATTCTCTGGAATTGAATGCTGTGGTAGAATTCTTTGGAAAAAAGCAAATCTTCAGTATGGAATCTGATATCATGTTAAGAGATGGAAAGAAATACTTCTTAGCAGGAAGGCAGACAAATTTCCACTTAATCAAATGAGGTAAATGAAAATGAAAGAAATCGTAACAAAAAATGCGCCTGCCGCTATTGGTCCTTATGCACAAGGATATATCGCAAATGGATTTGTGATCACATCTGGACAGCTGGGCGTAGATCCAGATAACGGGGAAGCTCCTGAAGGTATTCAGGCACAGGCTGAATGGTCTTGTAAAAATGTTATGGCTATTTTGAGTGAAGCGGGTTGTGATGCTTCTAAAGTAATCAAAACAACTTGCTTCTTAAGTGATATGGCTGATTTTGCGGCATTTAATGAAGTATATGCAAAGTATTTTATATCTAAACCAGCAAGAAGCTGTGTCGCTGTGAAGACTTTGCCAAAGGGACTGCTTTGTGAAATTGAAGCAGTGGCAGAACTATGAAGCAAGAAGAAATCGAAAGAAGAATACAAGAAGGCAGAAACTCTTTAAAACCTCTGATTGAAGAAGAAACAGACTATCAGTCAGATCAGGATCTGAAAAAACAACAGCCACCTTTAGTCAAAGAAGCAATGACATCTAATATCATTGCTTTGCCAACTGACTTTGAACATTTAACAATTGATAATGATTTCCTGCATGTGATTAATACAAGACAATCACATCGTGTATATACACAACAGAAAATGTCATTATTGGAATTGTCATATTTGTTATGGTGTACACAGGGTGTAAAGGAAATTCGTGGTAAATCTTATGCAACGCTTAGAACAGTTCCTTGTGGTGGTGCGAGACATGAATTTGAATGTTATATGGTCATTCAGAATGTGGATGGCTTGAAAGACGGTTATTATCATTATCTTCCAATGCATCATCAGATTGAAATGTTAAAAGAAGATAATGATCTGCATGACTTTATTTCTGTTTCTTTGCAGAAACAAGACTGGGCTTGTAAAGCAAATGTTGTATTTTATTACAGTTTTGTATGTTATCGTGCAGAGTGGAGATATGGTATCTATGCGCATCGTATGGTTATGTGTGATGCTGGTCATATTACTGAAAATCTGTATCTTGCATGTACAAGTATTGGACTTGGTGGATGTGCGATTGGTGCTGTTAATGGTAAAGTAAGTGATGAAGCTTTTGGTCTTGATGGAGAAGAAGAATTTATCATGTATGCAATGCCTGTTGGAACAGTATCCAAAAATGATGCACAGCAGGAAAAAGACTTCTATGCTTTTGTGAATGAGCAAGGATTATGAGTTATTAAGTTACACTTTTGCAAAGGTGTAACTTGTTTTTGTTTTCACAAGATTTAAACTGAAAGCATATAAAGGAGTGTTTACAAAATGGCAAACAAAATCTCATTAAATCCTACATCTTATCATGGTGCAGGTGCAATCAACGAAATCGCTACAGAAATCAAGGCACATGGATTCAAGAAGGCATTTGTTGCTTCTGACCCAGATCTCGTGAAGTTCGGTGTTACAGGAAAGGTTACAGATATTCTAGATAAAGAAAATATCCCTTGGGAACTTTACAGTAACATTAAACCAAACCCAACAATTGAAAACGTACAGACTGGTGTAGAAGCATTCAAGAACAGCGGTGCTGATGTTATTGTTGCGATTGGTGGTGGATCCAGTATGGATACATCTAAGGCAATTGGTATTATCATTACAAACCCAGAATTTGAAGATGTTAGATCATTAGAAGGTGTTGCTCCAACAAAGAACCCATGTGTTCCTATCATTGCTGTCCCTACAACTGCTGGTACAGCTGCTGAAGTAACAATCAACTATGTTATTACAGATATTGAAAAGAAGAGAAAGTTCGTATGTGTAGATACACACGACATGCCTATCGTTGCAGTAGTTGATCCTGAAATGATGTCTTCTATGCCTAAGGGTTTAACAGCTGCTACTGGTATGGATGCATTGACTCATGCTATTGAAGGCTACACAACAAAGGGTGCATGGGAAATGACAGATATGTTCCACCTGGAAGCAATCCGTTTAATTTCTAAGTATTTAAGAAGTGCAGTTGCTAACGAAAAAGAAGGCAGAGAAGGCATGGCTCTTGGACAGTACATTGCAGGTATGGGCTTCTCTAACGTTGGTCTTGGTATTGACCATGCAATGGCACATACATTAAGTGCTTATTATGACACACCTCATGGTGTTGCTTGTGCTTCTTTACTTCCAATTTCTATGGAATTCAATAGAGACTACACAGGTGAAAAGTACAGAGAAATTGCTCGTGCTATGGGTGTTGAAGGTGTTGATGCAATGTCTCAGGAAGAATATAGAGATGCAGCCATCAACGCAGTGAAGCAGTTGTCTAGTGATGTAGGTATCAACCCTAAGAATGATAGAATCAAGGAAGAAGATCTTGAACAGTTATCTATCGATGCATTACATGATGCATGCTATCCTGGTAACCCAAGAGAAGCTACAAAAGAACAAGTTCTTGAAATGTTCCGTCAATTAATGTAATTCTTATAAGCACTTCAGCCAATGGTTGAGGTGTTTTTTTTGTTAAATCTGGGTACTATAAGCAAAATGATGATTTCAAGAAATTGAATAAATGAAAAAATCGTCCTTCTTCATGCCAACAATATTGAAGAAATCAATTATTAGATGCAAAATATTTTTTGATTCATTGATAATAGTGTTTTCTGTGGTTCTTTTTTGAAAACTTCATTAGATTGACACATGTTGATGCTGCTGTGTTTGTAATTTTAAAAAAACAGCAATGCAAGTTCTTTGCACTGCTGTTGAGAAAAAAAGATCTTATTGAACATAGTCAGGTATGTTCTTTAAGATCTTTTTTGATGGAATACAGCTTTTTTCATCCCAGTCTGCTAGATATAACATATAGTATTCATCATATGTTAAATGGGATTCTGTAATCTTTTTTGCGAGCTCTTTTCCGACATAGCGGAAGTGTTCTAATTCATCTTTCACACCAGTGATGGATGATTTTTCATTGGCGTATCTTTGAATGAATCCGTAGGATGTACAATTCTCAACCATCCATTTGTATGTTTCTGTTTCTGAAAATGCAACGCTTGTTTCGTATGTTGCGGCTACATTCACTGCTAGACCTGTCTGATGCTCGGAGTGTCCTGGACGAATACTGTTTTTATCAGCTTCTGACTGGGACATTCTTGCTAGAAAGCTGTTATAGGCGCTTTCCTGAATCGCATATTCACGATATCCAACAGTAGCGAAGAAGTAATGATTTGCCTCTTGAGATGCCTGAGCGAATGCAATAAATGCATCTGCGCATTCTTGTACAAGCTGTACGCCACTGACGGCATATTGTGTATTGATATCTACAATATTGTCTGGTACAAAATCACTTGTTAGACCATATGTGCTGTTTACTAGAACTGATGTATCGTGTGGAGAAGGAATTTCTTTTTGAAGCTTATATAATTGATAGTATGAATCACTTAATGAAAATGAAGATTCACTATTGTGATCACGGTTATTCTTGCAATCCTGGATATATGGATTTTCATCCCATTGATAATCAAATACCAGAAGTGGTGTTAATTCAATGAATGTCAGATTGTTAAATAGATTCTGTAACTGATCGACTTCATATCCTTTATCCATCAAACGATTGTATAGAAGAAAATCTGTATCTGTTAATGTACGATCTGTTTTGATTACGGCATAGAGTGGCAGGTATTCTTCCTGTAAAGAACCATCTAGAATACATTGTTCCATGTATTTAGAATAATACTGATTTTGAATGATATCAGATGCATAGTCAGCTTTTTGAATGTATTTGATTGCTTCTTTGGAATATCCAAGATCTTTCAGTTTTGCTTCACTTGTAATCTTTGGAACCTGAAATGCTAGAACACCACAGGCAATTACTAATACAAGAACTACAAGCAGACTTTTTCTGATGTGTCTTTTTCTTCTGTGTTTTTTAGGCATTGTTCTACCTCAAAGAGATTCCATGGATCTTTCTTTGATGGAAGGCATGAAATTGTCATTGGTTCTTTTTGTGTTGGATGAATAAATGTTAACTGATATGCATACAATGCAATCTGTCCTTTTTTTGTATGTGGGTTGTATCTTTGATCATATACAAGCGGCAGATTTCTAGAAGAGAACTGTACACGAATCTGATGGCTTCTGCCTGTTTCTAATGTGATATGTACAAGTGTCTTGTTCTGTTTTGTTTCTAGTACATCATAGTGCAGAATGGATTTTTTTCCTTCTTTTTCATTTGTGACAGTGACACGGTTGTTTTTTGTATCTTTTTTGAGATAGTCAACAAGCGTGCCTTGTTTCTTCTTTGGAGTACCATCCAATACTGCAAGATATTCTTTTTTGAATGTATGTGTACGTACTTGATCACTGAGTCTAGAGGCAGCTTTGGATGTTTTTGCGAAAATCATTACGCCACCCACTGGACGGTCTAAACGATGCACCAGACCCAGATATACATTTCCAGGTTTATTGTAAGTTTCTTTGATATATTGCTTGCACATCGTTAATAGATCAAGATCGTGAGAACTGTCTTCCTGTACAGGAATATTGACAGGTTTTTCTACCACAAGTACATGATTGTCTTCATAAAGTACGTGGATCATTTTCTTTCCCATCTTCCATAAATGCCACAAGGCAGTAATAGATCTCTATTCTGGAGTGGAATTGCAACTTCACCACAAGATACAGTGCCTTCTGGATGTTCTGGCAGGATCATTGTTTTCATCAGATCTTCTAAAACAATGGAAGAAAATCCTGTAGTATAACTATTGATTAAGAAGAACAGAGCATTTTCATCAAGAATTTCCAGACAGGACTTGATTAATCCTGTGATTTCTTTTTCAAATTTCCACATTTCACCATTTGGACCTCTGCCGTAACTTGGAGGATCCATTAAAATACCATGGTATGTGTGACCTCTTCTTTTTTCTCTTTCAACAAATTTCAAACAGTCATCAACAATAAAACGAATCTTGTTATGTTCAAGGTGTGACAGGTCTCGATTTTCTTTTGCCCACTGTACCATACCTTTAGACGCGTCAACGTGAACAACTTCCTGTGCACCAGCTGCGCTGCATGCCATTGTTGCGCATCCCGTATAGCCAAATAGATTTAATACACGAATTTCTTCATCTTTGTGTGCAGAAATCAAATCATACATCCAATCCCAGTTGACTGCCTGTTCAGGGAAGATTCCTGTGTGTTTGAATCCTGTAGGGGATACTTTGAATGTTAAATTACGATAGTTGATTGTCCAGGATTCTGGAAGCTTCTTTCTGTATTCCCAGCTTCCTCCACCTTTATTACTTCTATGGTAGATTGCGTCTGCATTCTTCCATTGTTTATTTTCATGCATTGGCCAGATAGCTTGTGGATCAGGACGTCTTAAAATGACACCTTTCCATTGTTCTAACTTTTCTCCATTTCCTGCATCCAGGCAGGAATAATCTTTCCATTGATCAGCTTTTAAAATCATGTTTTTTTACCTCGTGCCTATTATAACATGTGCTTTCACATTTCTTGTTTTGTTTTGTTATAATAGTTGAACGATGGAGAAAAACATATGATTGATACAACATTATTAAATGAAAATCAAAAAGAAGCTGTACTGTCTGATGATCAGTATTTAAGAATCATCGCAGGTGCGGGTTCTGGGAAAACACGTGTTCTTACAATGCGTATTGTACATTTGATTGAAGATGAAGATGTACGTCCATATAAAATATTAGCAATTACATTTACAAATAAAGCCGCAAAGGAAATGAAGGAACGTCTTTCTACGATGCTTCATGAAGAAAATGAACCTAGATGGATTTCTACAATTCATTCTCTTTGTGTACGTATTTTAAGAGAAGATATTTCTTGCCTGGGCTATCCAAAGAATTTTACGATTATGGATGCAGATGATCAGAAATCTATTGTGAAAGAAGCAATGAAACAATTGGATCTCAAAGATTCTAAGTTAACACCTGGAGAAGTTGTTGGCTATATTTCTAACAATAAAACGGCACAGATCAGTGTCGACGCTGCAAAGAAAATGGCAGGCAGCTTTACAGATGATACAGATAAAGCAAGAATCTATGAGTATTATGTGAATCGTCTGAAAGAAATGTATGCTCTGGATTTTGATGATTTGATTTTAAAGACAGTTACGCTGTTTTCGGATTTTCCTTCTGTTTTAGAAAAATGGCAGAGAAGATTTGAATATGTACTTGTAGACGAGTTTCAGGATATCGATAATCTTCAGTATCAGCTGATTCGTTTTCTTGTTGGTAAAAATGCTTCCTTGTATGTTGTTGGTGATCCTGACCAGACAATTTATACATGGCGTGGTGCGAATGTAGATATTATTATGCATTTTGAAAAGGATTTTCCAAATGCAAAAACAATCATGTTGAATGAGAACTATCGTTCTACAGATGCAATCTTGCGTGTTTCTAACAGTGTAATTCAAAATAATAAGAATCGTTTGAAGAAAGAATTGTATACATCGAAAAAAAATGAAGATAAAGTGATTCATTTTGGTGCGGAGAGTGAAGAATATGAAGATGCATGGATTGCGGGAATGATCCAGAAACTTCATACACAAGGGAAAAAATATTCTGATATCGCAATTCTGTATCGTTCTAACTATCTTTCTCGTGGACTTGAAAAAGCAATGATTGATCTTAGAATTCCATACATTATTTATGGCGGCATTCGATTCTATGAACGTATGGAAGTAAAAGACGCTCTTTGTTATCTTAGAATGATCGTTACAGCAGATGATCTTGCTTTACAAAGAATCTTGAATCGTCCAAAGCGTGGAATCGGTGGAAAGACAATGGATAACATTGTAGAAGAGGCACGCAGAAACAATTCAACAATGTATGAAGTATTGAAAGCAAATCAGATTTTTTCTGGAAAGGCAAAAAAGACAATTGAAGAATTTGTTTCCATGATTGAAGGATGGAAAGCAATTGAGCGTGAAGGAAAAATGCCGCTGGATGAACTTCTTGAGAAGATTTTTGAAGAAAGCGGCGTCAAAGCAATGTGTGAAGCGGATGAGGAAAAAAGAGATGAAAGACTTTTAAATTTAAAAGCTTTGCAGGAAGATTTACAGAACTTCACAAATGATAATCCTGATTTGAGTCTGGATGAATATCTGCAGAATATTGCTTTATATACTGATCGTGACAGCGGGGAAGTGAGTGAGTGTGTGCAGTTGATGACGGTGCATGCGGCAAAAGGTCTGGAATTTGATACGGTATTTGTTACGGATCTCAATGAAGGTATTTTTCCAAATGCGAGATCCATTGAAGACTCATCTCATGGCATGGAAGAAGAGAGAAGACTTGCCTATGTTGCTTTTACGCGTGCTAAAAATCATTTGTATGTATGTGAAGCAGGTGGTTTTTCCTTTATTATTCAAGGTCCTAGACAGACAAGCCGTTTTATTAAAGAAATGGACCATGACTATATGGTTGAAGCACCAGGCAGTTTTAATCAAAGAGGCGTGATTTCTTCCTCTCGTGAAGCACGTATATTTAAAAATAGTTTTGCAGATTTTATGAGTCGTTATGATGATGAGGATGAAATTCCTTCACCAATTCATGTGGAACAGCCAAAAGCAAATAAAGTGAAGTTTAAGAAGGGTGATACAGTCATCCATCCAAAATTTGGAGAAGGTATCATTATTAAAGTGAAGAGAGAAATGCTTGAAATTGCATTTACATATCCTTATGGATTAAAGAAAATCGCAATATTTCCTGGATTGAAGAAGAAGGGTGAATGATGAATACTACAGAAGCAATGAAAAAAATGCGTGAACTTGTTGATACATTGAATGAAGCGAGTGAAGCTTATTACAATGGTCAACAGGAACGCATGAGTGACTATGAATGGGATGCTGTATTTGATGCATTAAAGAAACTGGAAGAAGAAACAGGTACAGTTTTAGAAGATTCTCCAACAATCAATGTATCCAGTGATGATACACAAGGTTTGAAAGAACCACATGAGTTTCCAGCTTTGTCTCTTGCGAAAACAAAAAAAGTTACAGATTTAGTGAAGTGGGCAAGTGATCGTGCAATCTTTTTATCGTGGAAATTGGATGGATTAACATTGGTTGTGACTTATGACAATGGAAAACTCACGAAAGTCGTTACACGTGGAGATGGACATGTTGGAACAAATATTACACATCTGGCAGGTGCAATCCATGGAATTCAAAAGACAATCAAGGAAAAAGGTCATCTTGTGATTCGTGGAGAAGCTGTCATTTCCTATGAAGATTTTGAGCAGTTTGTATTAGAATCGGGAGAAGATTATGCCAATCCTAGAAACCTTGCATCTGGTTCTTTATCTTTGAAAGACAGTGAAGAAGTGAAGCGTAGAAATATTCACTGGATTCCTTTTACGCTTGTTTATACAGAAAAAACAATTGTATCCTGGGGTGAGCAGATGCAGTATTTGCGTGATCTTGGATTTACGGTCGTTGATCATGAAGTGATTCAAACTCCTTCCTATGAAAATATTTCCGGGGTAATTGATGCGTGGACAAAGAAAGTAACGAATCATTTGAATCCGTATCCAGTAGATGGACTTGTGATCACATACGATGATACACAATATGCTTCTACAGGTTCTATCACAGGACATCACGCAACACGTGCAGGATATGCATTTAAATGGGCAGATGAATCTGTAGACAGCACATTGGATCACATTGAATGGTCTTGTGCGGCTTCTACGATTACACCGGTAGCAGTATTTGAACCTGTAGAACTGGAAGGAACAACAGTAAAGCGTGCATCGTTATGTAATATTTCGGAATGTGAAAGACTTGGTATTGGGGCAAAAGGAACAGTTGTTTCTGTGATTAAAGCAAACAAGATCATTCCAAAGATCATTCATGTCTCTAAGATTGAAGGAAAACTTGAAATTCCTTCTGTATGTCCTGTTTGTGGACAGCCTACAGAAATTCATGTGAGTGAAAATTCTGGTACAAAGACATTGAAGTGTACAAATCTTGATTGTGCCGCAAAGAAATTGAAGAAATTCAAGCGTTTTGTCTCTAAGGGTGGTATGGATATTGATGGTATTTCTGAAGCTACATTGGCAAGATTTATCAATGAAGGATGGATCCGCAATATTGGAGATATTTATCGTCTGAATGGACATAGAGAAGAAATTGCACAATTGGATGGCTTTGGTGAAAAGAGTGCTGATAATATCATGACTTCTTTAGAAAAGGCAAAGACAGTAGATGATGTTAAGTTAATTTATGCTTTGAATATTCCGCTTGTTGGTGTGGATGTTGCGCGTAAGCTGTTGAATGCGGAAGATTTAAGTGCTTTGGTTGAAAAAGCATCTACGACAGAAGATGTTGAATGTTTTGCATATATTGATGGTATTGGCAGTGAAAAGAGTTCTGCATTTGTGAAGTGGTTTCAGGATGAAAAGAACCTGCGTGATTATCAGGATCTGCTGCAGTATTTAACAGTGAATAAGACTGCTGCAGAAGCAGTGGATGATAAGTGTAAGAATTTAACATTCGTTGTTACTGGTGATGTACATCACTATAAGAACAGAAATGAATTAAAAGCATACATTGAAGCACATGGTGGTAAAGTAACGGGATCTGTATCAAAGAGTACAAACTATCTCATCAATAATGATGTGACAAGTACAAGCAGTAAAAATACAAAAGCAAAGGCTTTAGGGGTACCAATCATTTCTGAAGATGAATTTATTGCACAGTTTGGTGAATAAGATATGATTCGGAAAATGCTGAAAAGTGATTATGAGGGTGTAAAAAAGCTGATGAAGCAGGTTCATCAGCTGCACTATGTTAATCGTCCAGATATCTTTCTGGATGGAGATGCATTGAGCAAATCTTATTTTGACAAATTATTTCATGATGAATATTTTTGTTATGTATATGTAAAAGATGATGAAATCGTTGGTTTATTAATGATGGAACATCATGTGAAACCTAGATATGAAGTTGTGAATGATAGAAATGTTTTCTATATTAGTGATCTGGTTGTGGATGAGAATCATCGAAAGAGTGGCATTGGCCGTGAACTATATGATTATGCAGCAGCTGTTGCAAAAGCATATGAAGCAACAGGGATTGAACTAACGGTGTGGGCATTCAATCAAGATGCAACACGTTTCTATGAATCTCTAGGTATGACGCCAATGAACATGACAATGGAAAAGAAGCTATAAAAAAAGATCTGAATTTTTGAAGTTCAGATCTTTTTAAATATTACAGTGTTTCGTGAGCGTTTCTTGCGATAACGTCTAACTGCTGTTCACGAGTTAAGTCAATGAACTTAACAGCGTAACCAGATACACGGATTGTGAAGTTAGCGTATTCTGGCTTTTCTGGATGTTCCATAGCATCCTTTAGCTTATCAATACCAAATACGTTTACGTTGAGGTGATGTGCACCTTGAGAGAAGTAACCATCTAATACATTTACAAGCTGCTTCTTCTGTTCGTCTTCTGTATGACCTAATGCACTTGGAGAGATTGTCTGTGTATTTGAGATACCATCCAATGCATATTCATATGGAACTTTGGCAACAGAGTTCAAAGATGCAAGCAGTCCATTCTTTTCTGCACCATATGCTGGGTTAGCACCTGGTGAGAATGGAGCATATGCTTCTCTTCCATCAGGCAGAGCACCTGTAGCCTTGCCATAAACAACGTTAGATGTGATTGTAAGGATAGAAGTTGTTGGTTCGGAATTTCTGTATGTGTGATATTTTTCAATCTTATGCATGAATTCCTTGAGTAACCATACAGCGATTTCATCTGCACGATCATCATCGTTTCCGTATCTTGGGAAGTCGCCTTCAATCTTGTAGTCAACAACTAAACCAGATTCATCACGAACTGTCTTAACCTTTGCATACTTGATTGCACTTAAGGAGTCTACAACGTGTGAGAATCCAGCAATACCAGTAGCGAATGTTCTTCTTACATTTGTATCAATGAGTGCCATTTCAGCAGCTTCATAGTAATACTTGTCATGCATGTACTGGATGAGGTTAAGAATATTAACATATAAACCAGCTAACCAGTCTAACATGAGATCATACTTGTGCATAACTTCCTTATAGTCTAGGTATTCAGAAGTGATTGGAGCGAATTCTGGACCAACCTGCATATGGTTGCCTTGCTTGTCGAGGAATTTTTCATCCTTACCGCCATTGATTGCATATAACAGGCACTTAGCTAAGTTTGCACGTGCACCAAAGAACTGCATTTCTTTACCAGTCTGTGTTGCGGATACACAACAGCAGATACTGTAGTCATCACTCCAGATTGGTCTCATGACATCGTCATTTTCATACTGGATGCTGCTTGTTTTGACAGAAATCTTAGCTGCGTATTCTTTGAAGTTTTCAGGAAGACGCTTGGAATATAGAACTGTTAAGTTAGGTTCTGGAGAAGGACCCATGTTTTCAAGTGTATGTAAGAAACGGTAGTCATTCTTTGTAACCATGTGTCTTCCATCTTGTCCAAGTCCGCCAACTTCAAGTGTTGCCCATACAGGGTCACCAGAGAATAAAGCATTGTATGAAGGAATTCTTGCGAACTTAACCATACGGAACTTCATTGTCATATGGTCAATCATTTCCTGTGCTTCTTGTTCTGTGATTGTACCTTCCTGTAAATCTCTTTCAATATAAATATCTAAGAAAGTTGAGATTCTGCCCACAGACATTGCAGCACCATTCTGTGTCTTGATTGCAGCAAGATAGCCGAAGTATAGCCATTGGATTGCTTCGTGAGCATTCTTTGCTGGCTGAGAAATATCATAGCCGTAGATCTTAGCCATTTCCTTCATGCCCTTTAATGCACGAATCTGTTCTGCGATTTCTTCACGCTGACGAATGATATCATCACTCATATCCCCATGACCGCATCGATTCAAGTCTTCCTGTTTTCCAGCAATCAAACGATCGATACCGTATAATGCAACTCTTCTATAGTCACCAACGATTCTTCCTCTGCCATATGTATCTGGTAAACCAGTTACGATATGAGAGTGTCTTGCGGCTTTCATTTCTGGTGTATATGCATCAAATACTGCCTGGTTATGTGTCTTGTGGTATTCATTGAAGATCTTATCGAACTTTTCGTTTACCTTGTAACCATATGTTTCAGCTGCCTGTTGCGCCATTTTAATACCGCCATAAGGCATGAATGCGCGCTTGAGTGGTTTATCTGTCTGAAGACCAACGATCTTTTCAAGGTCCTTTGTTGCTTCATCAATATAGCCAGGACCATACGCTGTTAAAGAAGAAACGATTTCAGTTTCACATTCTAGAACGCCGCCTTTTGCACGTTCTTCTTTCTGTAAAGCCTGTACTTTGTCCCAAAGTGTGTTTGTTGCTTCTGTAGCATCAGCTAAAAAAGACTCATCTCCATCGTACTGTGTATAGTTGTTTTGAATAAAGTCACGTACGTTGATGTCATCTAACCAATGACCACCTTTAAAATTTCTCCATTCTTGTTTCATTTGTAATATTCCTTTCTTTTATCTATTAACGGATTTCTCCGTGTAATACCTTGTCGGCTAGCGCAATGGAATCCTGATCAGGTGCTTCTACACCTTCTAAAGGATACTTCATGCCTAGCTTTTCCCATTTATATGCACCCATATTGTGATATGGGAGAATTTCAATTTTTTTGACGTTGGAAAGTGTTTCAATAAATGCTCTTGTTTTCTTTAGGTCTTCTATGTCATCTGTCCATCCTGGAACGAGTACCTGACGGATCCAGATGGGTTTGTTTATTGTATTTAAATATTGAAACATTTCTAAGATATTGTCATTTGGCTTACCTGTTAAACGGATATGCCTGTTTCGATCGATATGTTTGATATCAACAAGAAGAATGTCTGTATAATGCATTAATTCTTCAAATTTTGTAAACCATTCACCTTCTTTTGTGAAAGGTTCTCCTGCAGTATCAATACATGTGTTGATGTTTCTTTGTTTTGCTTTTTTGAATAGTTCAATCAGAAAATCAATTTGAAGAAGAGGTTCGCCGCCACTGACGGTAATTCCACCTTCACTTCCCCAATAGCTGCGATATCTTTCTGCGTGATCCAGGATTTGATCTGCGCTGCGCTGATCATCACTGTTGAGATCCCATGTATCTGCATTATGACAAAAAGCACAACGTAAACGACATCCTTTCAAAAAAAGAATATAACGTAATCCAGGACCATCTACAGATCCAAATGTTTCAATGGAATGTACATTTGCCAGTGTCATAAAAAATACCTTTCTATTGTGGAGATGAACTCACATATAGAAAGGTACTCTGCTTCAAAAAAGAATTCTTTGATTATAATCAAATTTCAGTTGATATTTTTAGAATTGTATAATTCTGATAGTTTCGATCGATTGGTTACTTTTAATTTTCCTTGCCCTAAACGTGTGATGAGTTGTTGTTCTTCTAGTTTACTGATGCATCTAGATACAGTTTCTGCACGTAATCCAATGGACGCGGCAATATCATCCAGTTTCATACGGATGACATGGTTTGTACATGTTGTATCTTTGCTGATCAAGAATCCTGCTAAACGTATCAAAGGCTGACGGACAGAAAGCAACTGTGCTTTTTCTTTTGCTTCCTGCAATTCAGTTGAAAGCATTGCAATGAGTGACATTGTTGCATTTGGATATTTTGTTAATAGATGCATGAAGTCTGTTCGTTTGATTTTACATACCATTGTCGTGGATAAAGTAACAATATTGTAATGATATGTGTAGTCATTCAGAAACATATCATGCCAGATTGCCTGGCCTTCATGTAAAACATCCATGATATATTCTTCACCACTTGCATCATAGCGGCATGTTTTGATGCGACCATGTCGAATGATAAGAACTGAATCAATTTTATCTCCTTCCTGTGCAATGATTTTTCCTTTTGGATATTGAATATGATCGGAATGATTTACAAGATCTTCCTGGACATCTTTTGGCAATGATTTAAATAAACGAATCTCTGATGTACATAATTTATTGTTTTTTCTAAATGGGCATCCAATTGTGCTGATTTCTAGTTCTTTGCTCATGTATTTATTGTATAACAAGTTGAGCATATGTTGAAAATATACGATTAAAACGGTAAAATTGTTACTTGTCGAAGAAGGTAATAAATATGGAAGAAAAAAAGGATAGAGAATATTTTAAAACACTAGCACATCATTTGATGTTTGATCTATCTGATGAAGAGGCAGATAGCATTGTTCATGAATTTGGAACATTAGAATCTCAAATGGCTTTGTTAGATGCGGTGAATACAGAAGGCGTAGAAGAAATGATCTACCCGTTTGAAGCTGCGACAACATTCTTAAGAGAAGATGTTGTCAGCAATGTCATTACACAGGATGAAGCAATGAGCAACGTCAAGAAGAAGTTAGAAGGACATTTTGTTCTTCCAAAGGTGGTAAAGTAAATGATTGAAGAAATGGCTAAAGATAGAAATAACGTTGAAAGTCGTGTAAAAGAAGCATATGAAAAAGCACAGGCTTTGCAAGATAAATTAAATGCGGTTATCACTTTTGTTGATCCTGAAGAACAGTTAAAGGAACTGCCAGAAGATGGTGCATTTTATGGAGTTCCAATTGTATTGAAAGATAATGTCAATACAAAAGGAATTCGTACAACTGCAGGAAGCAGGATTTTAAGCAATTATGTTCCTGTATATGATGCTGAAATTGTAACAAAGCTTAAGAAGGCTGGTGCAGTATGTATCGCAAAAGCATCCATGGATGAACTTGCTATGGGTGGTACAAACTTAACATGTTTTACAGGTCCAGCATATAATCCATGGGATACAAGACGGATGACAGGTGGATCTTCTGGTGGATCAGCTGCTTTAGTAGCAAGTGGTGTCGTACCAATGGCAATTGGTTCTGATACAGGTGACTCTGTACGTAAGCCAGCAAGTTTCTGTGGAATTGTTGGTGTCAAGCCTACATATGGAAGAATCTCTAGATATGGAATTATCCAGTATGCTTCCTCTTTAGATCATGTTGGCTATTTCACGCGTTCTATTGAAGATGCTGCAGCTACTTTGAAAGTGCTGGCTGGCAGAGATGAAAGAGATATGACATCTTCTTATAATGAAGTGCCTGATTATAGTGCTTTATTAAATGATGATATCAAGGGTAAGAAGATTGCGGTCATTGGAAATGTGATTAAAAATATTTCTAATCAGGAAACAGTGAAGATGTTTAATGATTTAATGGATCAGTTAAGAGCGAAGGGTGCAATTGTTGATGTCTATGATTTTGATAACGACATGATGCGTGCAATTCTTCCAGCATACTTTATTATTGCAAACTGTGAAGCTACATCTAATGATTCTAATCTGGATGGTATTCGTTTTGGTGTGAGAGAAGATGGCGAAGATATGGAAGCGATCATGACAAATTCTAGAACAAAGGGATTTGGCCCATTGATTAGAAGAAGATTTGTCATTGGTTCTTATGGCTTGTTTGAAAAAAACCAGGAAAGAATCTTCAGAAAAGCACAGAAGGTAAGAAGAGTCGTTGTTGATGCAATGAATGAATGCTTCAAGGAATATGATGCAATTGTTGCTCCAGCGAGTGGAAATATTGCACCATTCATCAACAAGGATGAAGATCAGGATCAGTTATCTAATCAGTTATCTGATGAAAATCTCATCGCGGAAAACTATTTGGCAATGGGTAACTTCTCAGGCTATCCTTCTATGACTGTTCCAATGGGATTTGAAGAAGGATGTCCAATTGGTATTAACATTACAACAACAGCATGGTGTGAAAGTGATATGTTCAATATTGGTCTTGCAATTGAAAATATCACTGGATATAAAGATATGAAAGTTGAGGTGAAGTAACAATGGAATACGATGTAACGATTGGTATTGAAATTCACTGCCAGCTCAAAACAAACACAAAGATGTTCTCTGGAGCACCTACTTCCTTTGGACGTAAAGCAAATACTTGCGTGAATGAAATTGATTTAGGTCATCCTGGAACATTACCTGAAGTAAATAAGGAAGCTGTAAGAAAAGCAGTAATGGCTTGTACAGCATTGAATCTGACAATTGATCCACTTGTGAAATTTGATCGTAAAAACTATTACTATTCAGATCTTCCAAAGGGATTCCAGATTACACAGCAGTTTCATCCAATTGGAAGAAATGGCTATGTAGAAATTGATACAAAGAGTGGAAAGAAGAAGATTCGCATTAATCGTATTCACATGGAAGAAGATACTGCAAAACAGTTCCATTTAACAAAGTTCTCATTATTGGACTTTAACCGTGCGGGAACACCACTTGTTGAAATCGTATCTGAACCTGACATGCATTCTGGTGAAGAAGCTGAAGCATATGTAGAAGCATTGAGACAGACGCTGTATTACATTGGTGTCAGTGACTGTAAGATGGAAGAAGGTTCTATGCGTTGTGATACAAACGTATCTATTTCTCCTAAGGGAAGTGGTGTACTTGGTACAAAATGTGAAATCAAGAATATCAACTCTATTTCTCATGTTGGTAAAGCAGTAGATTATGAAATCAAGCGCCAGAAGGAACTTCTTGAAAATGGTGAAAAGGTAATTCAGCAGACAAGAAGATTTGATGAAAAGACTGGTACAACAATTGCAATGCGTTCTAAGGAAAGCAATGTTGACTATAAGTTCTTCCCTGAACCTAATATTTTCCCTATTCGTTTGAGTGATGAATGGATCAAGGATATTCAGGATCATATGCCTGAACTTCCGGAAGCTCGTAAGGAAAGATATTCAAAGGAATATGGTTTAAGTGCACACGATATTGCAATCTTGATTTCTAACAAGGAAATGAGTGAATACTTTGAAGAAGTAATGAAATTCACAAAGAATGCAAAGATTGCATGTAACTGGCTGTTGTCTGATGTATCTGCATGGTTGAATGCAAATGAGAAGACAATTGAAACTTGTGAATTGAAGCCTGAAATGCTTGCAAAGCTTGTTGGCATGATTGAAGATGGAAAGATTTCTAATGCACAGGCAAAACAGGTTGTTGATGAAATGATGCATGGTGAAGATCCTGAAGCAGTTGCTGAAAAGAAGGGATTGAAACAGATGAGTGATACTGGTGCCATTGAAGCAATGGTCAAGGAAGCTCTGGATGAAAATCCTCAGGCAATTGAAGACTTCAAGAATGGTAAAGGCAAAGCACTTGGCTTCTTGATGGGACAGGTTATGAAGAAATCCAAGGGACAAGCAAACGGTGGTATTGTTAATAAGCTGATCAAAGAAGAACTACAGAAGCGTATTGGTGAGTAGTCAAATCTTTTCAAAAAGTTTAAAATAGAAGAACGGAGAAAGATAAATGACACAAAACAAAACAAAAGAGACAGCTAGGTCTCTTAAGAAAAAAAAGAAGACACATCGTACAGGTATTCTGTGTACTATTTGCTTGATTTTGGTATTGGCACCATTTGTTGTACTTGGCTGGATCTTATTTTCATCCAGTATGGATACTGGTACACCAGTACTTGGAAATCGTTTTGAAGGTGATCTAGATCCTGCAATTACAAAGAATCAGATGAATGACGTTGAAAGTGCAGTGAAGGCTCTTGGTGGTCAGGATAATGCATTTGTTACAATGACAACAGCTACATTACGTGTATATGTTGATGTTGCGGATGATGCAAATGAAGAAACTGTAAATGCAAAAGCAGATGAAGTATATAACACAGTTGCTTCTATTCTTGATCCAGCTGTATATTTCACAAAGACAGATTCTAAGAAGCAGTATGATCTGGAAATTCATGTATATACACTTCCTGAAAGAACGGATGCAGAAGGTGAAAACTTTATTTATGTCATTGATACAAAGACATCAAATATGGCAGAACCTCAGAAACAGACAGTTTCTGTTGCAAAGGATCAGGCTGTTGCGGATAAGTTGAGACAAGCTGTTCTTGATCGTCAGGCTGCAGCAAGTGCAAGTGCTGAAGCACAGCAAAATGGTGGTGAAATCACTGGTGGTGAAGATGTACCTAATGATGATGCATCTGGTGAAGAACAACCTGCAGAATAATAAGGAAGAAGGGACAGTATGTCCCTTTTATTGAAACTATATGGAAATGAAAAAGAATGAAATTTATACCGCTACATGTACTGGATATTCATCTGAAGGTGCTGGAGTTACAAGAATCAATGATGTAGTGATTTTTGTGCCTGGTTTGCTTGCTGGTGAAGAAGCAGAAATTGGTATTACAAAAATGAAGAGCAGTTATGGCTATGGTAGAGTAGTGAAGATTTTGAGACCATCTGAGCATAGAGTGGAACCAAAGTGTTCCGTGTATCGGCCATGTGGTGGATGTCAGCTGCAGCATATGGATGATTATGCACAGCGTGAATTCAAAATGGGAAAAGTGAAAGATTGTTTTCGCAAGAATGCTGGAATTGAAATCGAGCCACTTCCAATCTTGAAAGAAGAACCATACTGGAATTATCGTAACAAGGTACAGGTACCTGTACAGGTAAGAGATGGAAAAGTAGAGATGGGTTTCTATCAGAATCATACGAATCGTGTTGTATCGTATGACAGCTGTCATGTTCAAACAGAGTTATCAAATGAATTAACGCAATTCTTTAAACAGGCTTTTGAAGAATATCATTGTGGAAAAGAAATTCGTCATGTGTTAATTAAGCATGCACATGTGAGTGGTGAAGTCATGGTTTGCTTTGTGGTGAGAAACTGGCCATTTGAAAATAGTGATAAACTGATTGCATTAACACAAGAGAAATATCCAAATATTACTTCTTTATCATGCATTATTAATCGTAGAGAAGATAATGTAATTCTTGATGGTGAAGAAGTATTGATTGCGGGGAAGCCATATATTGAAGAAGAGTTGTTAGGATGTAAGTTTAGAATATCCGCAAGATCTTTCTTCCAGATTAATCCATACGCAACAAGAGTTTTATATTCTACAGCGTTAGAATATGCACAGCTTACAGGAAAAGAAACATTACTGGATCTTTACTGTGGTACTGGTACGATGGGTATCATTGGTGCAAAGAAAGCAAAGGAAGTGTACGGGATTGAAATTGTGGCGGATGCGATTAGAGATGCTAAAATCAATGCGGAGGCAAATGATATTCACAATATTCATTTTATGAATGCGGATGCATCTGATGGTGCAAATCAGCTAATTGCTTCAAATATTAAAATTGATGCGATGATTGTAGATCCTCCTAGAAAAGGATGTTCTAAAGATACACTAGATGCAATATTTAAGATTGCACCTGAAAGATTAGTGTATGTATCTTGTGATCCAGCAACATTAGCTAGAGATGTGAAAATCATTACAGAGAATGGCTATCAATTAGAGAAAGTACAACCATGTGATATGTTTCCACAAACGGTACACGTTGAGACGGTAGTGCTGCTCACTAAGAATGCATAGAAAGACGGTTAGAAACCGCATTAATACAGCACTTTTGCGACCTTTGCCTTACTCATGGATGGAGTTTGGCGAAGGTTGTTTTTTGTTTGATGGAGATACAATTCAGTCCTTGAGACTAGTAAACTGCTGAAAGAGGACAGAACCGGAAAATTCGGTCTGCCCTCAAATGGTTTAGTCCTTGTTGTATTTGATTTCGAATTCCTTGATCCTTCTTACATCATTGCCGACGGTGTTTTCTTTCATCTTCAGAAACTTGGCAATTTCCTTGTTGGTATAGCCGGCATCCTTCAGTTTGCGAATATCAGCCAGCTTAGGCTGATTTTTTGCTAGCTCTTCGAGAAAATCTTCATATTCGATATGTGCCATTGCTTCATTGCGCGTGGTGTCGTCTGTACTTGGTTCACAGTGGTTGTTTGCTTTTAAGTCTTCGATATAGAGTTCACCGTGGGTGAAGGAACAGTCACCATCTGGGTGCTGGCATCTCTCCTCCATACGTGCTTTTATGCAGGAAGCTTCACGACACATTACAAGGGCTCCATTCTTGCCAGGAACCATGCACTTGCGTTTACGCTCGTTGCGCCTGTCCTCGGCCTTGTCTGGTGCGATGAGAGGCTTGTACAGCTTTTTCTTTACTGGAACCATGTAGGAAATGCGTCTTGTCTCACCAACCTTCCAAGTCTTGATAAGATCACGGTTATACCCATAGGCTGCAGGATTCTTGATGCTTTCAATATGTGATGCATTATATATTACTTCTGAACAGCTTTTAACGTGGAAGGAAATTGACCCGGAATATAAAGATGCAGATATGGATTATGAAGTTACTAGGGCGGATATTAAGATTTTAAAACAGATACATAGTCTAGGTGATGAGCAGTATAAACGACTGATGGCATATATAAGGGCCTTGCAGAAGTTGGAACAGATGGAGAGTATTGTGGAGGATTGATTAATCTCAAGTTGGAATTGAAAAATCAATCTGACGGAACTAATAATCGGTTTGGTAGGAGGAAAAATGGAATATACAGAGGAATTGATTACTACAGATGATATTCGTAGTAAAGTGTAATTGTATATAATTTGCGGACAGCAGGTAATGCTGGATAAAGATTTAGCAGAAATCTATGGATATGAAGTCAAACGATTAAATGAGCAGGTGAAGCGGAACATTAGTAGATTTCCAGAGGATTTCATGTTTCAACTAAATAAAGAAGAAATACCGGAGGGATTTTCAAAGTCGCAATTTGCGACTTTGAACGAAAAGAGTAATAGACAGGGATCCAATATTAAAAAGATGCCTTTTGCGTTTACAGAGCAAGGAATCTATATGCTTGCTACAGTACTTCGCGGAGAATTAGCAGAGCAACAAAGCATTTTTATTATGCGTACCTTTAGAGAAATGCGACATTATATTAAACAGAACCAGCAATTTGTAACAAGATCTGAAATAGAGTTACTATCATCTAAAGTTACTGAAATATCAGTGCAGACAGCTGGGGTAATAGATAAACAGAAACAAACAGATCAAAAGGTTGATTTAATTCAAAAGAATGTTAAACAGCTAAGTGAGAATTTTATTTCGGAAAAAGATGTCAAGAATTTTGTGATTTATAAAGGTCAGAAGTTAGAAGCCGACATTGCTTACATAGAAATCTATCAGCAAGCAAAGAAATCAATCTATGTTGTGGATGATTATATGAATGCAAAATCATTACAACATCTTTCACAGAAGGCTAATGGCGTGGAGGTTGTTTTATTCACAGAAAATGGAAAAGGTAGGAAGGGGTTTCTTACAAAATCTTTAGTGACTGATTTTCAAAATGAATATCCTTCTCTTCGAATTAAGCCTAATCCCGATTGTCATGACAGGTTAATTGTACTTGATTATGGTGAGGAGACAGAACTGGTTTATCACTGTGGGGCATCAAGTAAAGATGCAGGGAAGAAACTTTGTGCTATTAATCAGATTACAGAAACCGCAATTATTCATCCGGTAATAGATAGATTACTCTCGTTGCCGGATAAACAGATATAATTTGCGGCCGATTTTTCGACTGCAAAATTGATGTTATGAGGTGAAAAGAATGTCTAAAGAGAAGATAAAAGTGTATCTCTACACTTGTGTCTCAACAGCTATGCAGATAGATGGTTATTCACTGGGGTGCTCCAAAATTGGATGAGGTGTGAAAATTTTGATTTTCAAATAACATGAGGAATTGAATAAATTTCAACACCTCAAACAACTTGAGCGACGGGAAGTACATATGGTGACAGAAATGCCATTCTATGTACTTCTTTTTTGATTTCAGAATGAGAAACATATTCACTTTTTTTGCCTGCCCGGAGAAAAAGTGGATTTTCGGAAAGATGCGGTAGGGTTTAGGCTATGAATTAGATGACATAGGTTGTGGCACTGGAATTTTTATTAGAGTCGATCGCAGTTTAAGTCACTCGATGCCGAAAGTATTTTTGGCCAGTGGATTAAATGACAGGGAAATTTTGAGATGGCAGAAAAACATACAGATAAGAAATTGTATAGAGTAATTCGTAAAGATGGCAGTCACTTAAATATAAAGGTGAATCCGGATAGTACAAAATCTGCATTGCAATTCACCGATGATAATAATGATCTAAATGGTTCTGTTGATTTGCTGGAAGTTGATGAAGAAGAATTAATAAGATTCGAATACATTTCTGTCCCACAAGCGGATCGTTCTATTGAAGACTTATTGATAAAGTTGTTATTCTCGTGATTGGAGATGCAACCACTTAGCTACTTGAGTATGGAACTGAAAAAGCGGAGATATGGGTAGAAAAGAAAGCAGTTCCAGTGGCAAAATCTCAAATTGTGCATATCCTGCAATAAAGGATTTTGATAAATCCATAAAATCCACTCAAATCGTCACTGAACAGAAAAATACCTTTAAGGCAAGTGAGGTTGAAGTTGTTAACATGGTTGAGGATCAGGATGAGAAAAAATATGCCTCTCAACAATTCGGTTGTAATGGATGATGGAACGGACCCGGAGAGAATTGAGACGATTCAAAGAGGAATAGAACAGTTGTCGTTACAACACAGATTGGTCTGCTGCTCGAAGATAAAAATAGCGTACTTATAGATAATGCCTCGATTTTTATGCTGAGAGCTTTCTGCCTTAAGAGGCGTATTAAATTCAAAGTTTCGCTTCAAAATGATTTATGCAAATGCTTGCAATTGCAAGCAAAAATGAATATAGTAAAGAAAAAGGAGGCGATACTATGGCAAATACATCCGCTGTTTATGCAAGAATAGATACGAATCTCAAGGATAATGCTGAGAACATTCTTTCTCAGCTTGGCATTTCTCCATCCAGTGCAATTCAGATGCTTTATAGTCAGATCGTACTGAAAAAGGGTATGCCGTTTGAATTGAAACTTCCTTCTTCTAAGCCATTAGCTGTTGGTGCAATGACCAGAGAAGAACTTGATGCAGAACTTCAGAAGGGTGTTGATTCCATCAAAGCAGGAAAGATATATTCTGCAGATGAAGTTGATGCGGTACTCGCAAAAGAGTTTGGCATATGACGGATAGCTATAATGTCGACTATTCTGTAGATGCACTTGATGATTTACGTGAAATCTATTCGTACATTGCGAATGAACTCCTTGTTCCGGAGACAGCCAGTGCTCAGCTGAGACGTATTCGAAAGGAAGTTCATTCATTGGATTTCATGCCAGCGCGGTATACTTTAGTTGAATGGGAACCTTGGCATTCGATGAAAATGCATCAG
>ERZ1026880.93-NODE-93-length-49149-cov-9.061291_pt1 | contig 49149 bp, 66 predicted proteins | sample MGYA00380170_ERZ1026880 | MGnify/ENA primary metagenome ERZ1026880 (study PRJEB33269, sample SAMEA4719806) | human gut metagenome | biome: human-associated habitat; feature: organic feature; material: feces | place: Cameroon | collected 2013-10 ...
TACGGTCTCGTGGGCTCGGAGATGTGTATAAGAGACAGGAATTCTTTTAATAATTCGTTTTTTCAATATCTATCCTCGGTTTTAGCCGTTCTTGTAATAGCAAATAATAGAAAAACGAACCCGATTCGCATCACTGCAAATCGGGTTCGTTTTCTTATATATGTCAAATGCCTATGGATGTCTATTTGTCAAAGATGGTTCCCGTACGGAACGGAGCCGCACTCTTCATGACCTTCATCAGAATGTAGTATACAACACCGGTCGGAATCAGGCTGACATACCAGGACAGATCCATTACGAATACGGAAGTCAGAGATCCCAGTACGATAGCGATTACTGCCGCCCAGTTGATGCCCTTGAACGGACCTTCCTTGTCATACATCAAGTTGATATCCAGCTGACTCTTTCTGAGAATGTAGTAGTCCACCACCATTACGGCGAAGATCGGTCCCAGGAATGCAGAGTAGAACTTGGTGAACAGGGACAGTCCGGCAGCGGAGTCCGCAGTTACCAGCTTCCACGGCATTACGCATACGGAAAGGATACCAACCAGAATGGTTGCGTGAGTCCACTTCATCTTGAAGGACTCCATCAGAACGTATGCCGGCGGAACGATGTTGTTCAGTACGTTTGTCGTAACCTGTGCAAATGCGATGAACAGGAGGGTTACAACAGTCAGGAACTTGCTTCCCATGGTTGTGGAAAATACCACTACCGGATCGGAATTTCCGGTTGCAGCGGTTACCAGCAATCCAATCAGACCCATGAACAGGGTTACCGGAAGAATTGCGATGGCATAAATGCTTCCGGTCTTAACCGGGCGAATTTCATCCTTCAGATTTCTGGAATAGTCCGAAGCGTTGATAATCATTGTGGAATAGATACCCAGGAAGGAAGTGGTCGCTGCCCAGAAAGGCATTCCCCAAGTTCCCTTAATTCCGGCGAAGGAAGAACTGATATCTACCGCGAACTTCGTATTTACAATGTACAGCATGTACGCAAGAATTGCAACGATGAACACGCAGGAGAAGTTCTCCAGCCATTTAATTCCGTGGAATCCCTTAATTGCCAGGGAAACCTGCAGGATTGTGAACAGTGCAAAGATTACCGGAAGATTGTCGAATCCCCACAGAATCTTGAAGCAGCTGTTGATGGCACCGGCACCAACCCAAGACTGGAAGCCGAACCATACGATTGCCGGAAGACCACGCAGCACGCCCGGTATTTTTACGCCGGCAGTACCGAAAGAAGATCTCAGCTGCACGATATATGGAATTCCATATTTGTGTCCGCAGTTACCGATCAAAACCAGCGCAACGGCGATTACCAGACAGCCGATTGCCATGGCGAGAATAGCCTGGGTAATGGTCAGCACACCAATCAGGCTGGCACCCATGGAAAAGGTTCCGATGGATACACAACCGCCCAGGAAGGACGCGGTGTAGGACAGGGAACCCATGATTCTCTCCTTGGTCGGCTGCAAATCCTCGTGGACATTTGCAACCAGCTCCGGGTTCAAATTCTTGTTTTCTACAATACTCATACTTTAAATCTCCTTAATTAATATCATCAAATCCTAGCGGATTCGCTTAACCAGTTCACCGGTGCCCTTTGCACCAACAACTTTTCCGTCCTCTGCCATCACATTTCCTCTCAGGATGGTGCATACCGGCAGGCCCTGTCCCTTCAGACCAACGAATGCGGAAATCGGGTTCACATAGAGCAGAGAGTCTGCGGTGATTTCCCATTCTTTATCCGGATCGATGATTACCAGGTCCGCATCGAAGCCCGGCTTGATATCACCCTTCTTGCCGTAGAGTCCAAATGCCTCTGCCGGAAGTTTTGCCCAAGCGTTTGCGAGAGAGCAAGGATCCACGCCTCTCTTTACAACACCTTCGGAGAAAATGGCCTGTACGCAGCTCTGAATTCCGCTGATTCCGCCCCATACATCGAATACGTTTTCGATTTTGTTTCCGAGAATCTCGTTGAACTTCTCGTCATAAGAGCATGGGGAGTGGTCGGATGCCAGTCCGGCAAACGTTCCGTTTTCTACATATTCCCACATTCCCTCACGAGCGTCCTCCGAACGGAGCGGCGGTGCGCATTTGAACATCGGTCCGTTGTCCAGGGTATCCTGATCCACAAAGGTCAGGTAGTGGCCACAGGTTTCTGCAGAAATCGGATAACCTTCCATCTGAGCTTCAAATACCTTTTCGGCTACTGCCGGGTGGCTGATGTGACAGATGTGCGCACGGCATTCCAGCTCTTCTGCCATGGCAATGACCGCTTCGGTGGCAACCATTTCAGCGGCAACGGTTCTGGAATCCAAGAATCCCTGCCAATCCAGTCTGCCGGCTTCCTTCATTGCCTTTTCGCCTTCTTTAATCATGCTGTAGTCTTCACAATGGAATCCGGCCATTCCGCCAAATCCCTTGATAATCTTCATTGCTTCGTATGCCTGTCCGTATGTCAGGGAAGCATAATCCGGGGATACCGGTCCCAGGAAGGACTTAAATGCTACAACGCCCTTCTCATCCAGTGCTTCCAGCTGATCGAAGTTATCCGGAACAAGTCCGCCCCAGAAGCAATAGTCTGAGAACGCATTCGGACTAACCTTTGCTTCTTTCTTGTCGAAAAGCTCCGGTGTGGTCAATGCCGGCTCGTTCTGAAGCGGCATATCGATTACAGTGGTATATCCTCCCAGAATCGCCGCTGCCGTACCGTGTTCGTAGTCTTCTCTCCATTCGTATCCCGGATCGTTCAAGTGTGCATGAGTGTCGATTGCGCCCGGGAAGACGAATTTCCCCTGTGCATCAATTACTCGAGTCGCTTCCGGTTCTTCCCCAACTGCCAGGATTGCGGCGATTTTTCCATCTTTTACCGCAACATTTCCTTCCTGCACCAGCTCCGGTGTTACCAGCTTACCGTTCTTAATCAGCAGATCATACATAATACAATCCTCCTTCTAAAAAGATCAATATCTTCAACCTGAATGAGGTCGTCCTTTTCCCTCATCCGATTTTGCCGCCTGTAAAAATTTCCAACGGCTTATTTAAAAAACTTCAAAATTTGGTCAACCAAATTTTAATTTTATGATGTTTATATTTTACATGAGTGATTTCGATTAATCAATAGAAATGTGTTATTTTTGTGATATTAATCATTCCAAAAAATGAATAACACCTTCACATTTCATTAAGTTTTTTTATATTTTGATTTTTCCCCTATGGAATGGTACTATAAGCATAGTTGAATTATTCAAAAAAGAATCTAACATTACGAAATAAATTGAAAGGGCAATCGCAACATGAATACTCCTACTCGCATCGATGCGCTGAAAACTTCAGATTCGATTCTTCGCCGCTTTAAAAAGATTCAGGACCACGGCTCTCCTTACCGGGGGCGGGTCCATTCCGTATATCGGCACACCATCAATCTGCAGTTTCCGGACGCTTTGCTGGCATTGCAGTGTGCGGATTCTCCCTTGTCGCCCATCAGCCTGAGCCTGCCTCTGAACGGAAGTCAGATGGACGCACTTTCGGTGACACAGAACGCGCCTTGTTTTGTATATCCGGATCACATTGAAATCCACTGCAAGGATTCCCTGATTCTCATTCATGTTGAAAATGCCACCGCACATTATTCCGCATCCATTTCCCACGTCGCCATCGGCAGCACGTTTCGTGATTGCATCGACAAGGTGATTCAGGAATCCGGCAAAAGCGGATTTGCTTACATTTTCAACGATGACCCTCACCTAAAAGGAGATTTTATTCTCCAGGGTGCCCGGAAGTACATTCAGGAAACGGAAGAATTTCTTCAGAACGAAGAACCGGAAAAGGCCGCTATCTCTTTGGGACGCATTTTGGGACTAGGGACCGGCTTGACGCCTTCCGGCGATGATTTCCTCTGTGGCGTGCTGGCCATGCTCCAGACGACGGGGCAGGATAAGATTCCTTTTACACGGATGCTCCACCGGCGGATTCAGCAGAACCTGTTCGCCACCAACGATATCAGCGGCGAATTTCTCCAGTCCGCGCTGCGGGGAGAATACAGCGAGCCGGCGATTCACCTGCTGCAGGCGGCCGACCGCGGAATCGGCGAGATTACCGGTTATGCCAAATCCTTCCTACACATCGGCCATTCTTCCGGCATCGACACACTGTGCGGAATGCTGTGGGTACTGGACAACTTTACCCGTTAAAGTTGAAATGTGAATTCTTTGTGTTTTTTGAAAATGTGTCAACCGATTTTCAAAAAATGTGATACAATGAACTTGCCTAATAAATCAACCAAATAAATTCAAATGAAAGGAAGTAGGATTATGAGTCTGATTGAAATGATGGAAAATCGTCGCAGTATCCGTGCGTTCAACAGCGAACCGGTTACCGACGAGGAACTCAACAAAATTCTCCAGGCTGCAATGCTTGCTCCGAACGGAAAAGGACTGAAGCCGTGGTCTTTCGTCACCATTCGGGATGAAAAGACACTGAGAGATCTGGTAAACTGCCGAAAGGGCGGCGCCAAGATGCTGGAAACCGCAACCGCTGCGATTGCAGTATATTCCGACAGTGATGTCACCGACACCTTCATCGAGGACAGCTCCTTGGTTATGGGATGGATGCATCTGATGGCGTCCGACTTGGGACTGGGCAGCTGCTGGCTGCAGCTGAGACTCCGTCCGTCCAACGAGGAAGGCGTTTCTGCGGAAGAATTTGTGAATCGCCGTCTGGGTGCACCGGACAATCAGAATGTGGAAGCACTGCTGGTCATGGGTCACATCGACGAGGCACCGACTGCACACGAGCTGCCGGAGCTGCCTTGTGACAAAGTGCATGCCGAGAGATGGTAATATCTCTATAGGAGTTTTACCAGCCATTGAATTTATCAAGCCAAAAAATCGCCTGCCGAACTGTGCATACGGCAGGCGATTTTTTCTTTTCACGTTATAAACAGTTACAGCATTTTCCGAACCGGAGTTCCGTTCATCCATTCCGTGATGTTCTCGAAAACCATTTCCGCGCGGCGGTCGATGGATTCTCTGGTATCAAAGCCCACATGCGGTGTGCATACCAAATTTGGAACGCCCAGCAGCGGATGATCTTCCGGCAGCGGCGGATCCTTCTCAAATACGTCGGTTCCCGCCTTGATTCTGCCATCTTTCAGCGCCGCCGCCAGTGCATCCGTGTCCACCACCGGACCTCTGGACGTGTTAATCAAAATTCCGCCCTGCTTCATGGCACCGATTTCCTCCGCACCAATCAGGCCGCGAGTTTCCGGAGTCAGCGGCGTGTGCACGGATACGATATCCGCCTTCGCCATAACATCCTTCAATGACATGTACTCGATACCCAGTTCCTTTGCCTGCGGCTTCTCACTGCGGCTGTAGCCGATCAGCTTGCATCCGAATACCTTGAAGATTTCCGCCGTTCTGCAGCCGATAGCACCGGTTCCCACGATGCCCACGGTCTTGCCGGCCAGCTCGTGGCCCTGCAGTCCCGCTTTGCCGCCTCCGGCCTGTACCGAAGCGTCCCCCGCAGTAATATTTCTCAGGCAATCCAGCGTCAGTCCTACGGCCAGCTCTGCCACCGCATCGTTGCAATAACCGCCGGTGTTGGAAATCAGAACGCCTTTCTCCTTGCAGGCTTCCACATCCACGTGATCGATACCCACGAACGCCACCGAAATCATTTTCAGATTCTCGTCTGCTCGGATGACGTCTCCCGGCAGCGGATGGTTCGCGATAATCAGCACCTCTGCATCTCCCGCTCTTTCAATCAGTTCCTGCGTATCCGTGGTCACCGTGTCATATGCGGTAAAAGTATGTCCCTCTGCAGTAAGCTTTTCCGACAATGCGGACAGCGTCTCCTGCGAAATTCCAAGGGGTTCCATGAGAACAATTTTCATAATCTGCCTCCTTATGCTTTCAATAAAACTAGGGTCATTATAGCACAGTTCCCCGAAAAGGTTAACCGATTGTGCCGTCCTGCACTTATTAATCCTTCTTATGCGTTTGCGGGAAAAAATCACAATCTTTTATAAAAAATAGGTTGACTTATTTTTAATCATTTGTTATTATAATAGCGAAATTAGTTGAAACTTCTCCTTTCATACTAATGATAGAATCTCGAAGGCTTACCAGTAGAAGACCTTCGAAACATAACCATGCGAAAGCAACCTTTCTTTTAACAGACAAACCCCGGGATGCCAGTACATCCCGGGGTTTGTTGTTGCCGCAAAATCCAAAGACCCGGGACGCATTCGTCCCGGGTTCGCTCTGCAATCGCGCACGTACACTATCGCACTCTATTTCTCGCTCATAATCTCCACAATGGTCTTCTCGGTGCCCACCATTCCCGGCGACGCAATCCGCCCCATGTTTCTCATGGTTTCCTCCGGCGTCTTCCCGTTAATTCCATGGATATCCTCAATTGAAATCCCGGCCATCGCCAGATCTGCCGATCGGAATGCCGCATCGCAAGCCGCAATTCCCTTCATGGCGCATCCGTGATTTCCGCCGTCACAAATCATTCCGGTAATGCTGGATGCCATATTCCGAAGGCATTTGTCCATTTCCGGCACCCCGCCTCCGTTCATAAAAACAAGTCCGCAGGCCATCCCGCTTCCGGCTGCGATCGCACAGCCGCAGAATGCGGAAAGTCGTCCGGAATACTCTTTGATGTACATGCAAATCAAATAGCTCAGCGCCGTCGCCCGACACAGTTCGGTCTCCGACAGCCCTCGAATCTTTGCTACTCCGTACAGCGGCATGGTGGCGATAATTCCGTGGGCACCGGAACCGGTGATGCTCATGGCCGGTGCATCCAAGCCGATCACTCGAGATTCAATGGCGCCGTTGCACAGAAGGGATGCCGTCGCCGGCTCGTTCTCCGAGAAGAACGCATCCCCGTTGGCCTCCAATAAATAGTGAAGGTACGGCGTCCGATCGCTGTCCACACCCTTTCGGAACAGCTCCATGTTCATGGCAAAAGCATCCCGAATGAATGCAATTTCTTCCGCCGGAACGGTTTCCACGTATTCCAACATTTCCCGAAGGGTATGCCGATGAATCAGTGGAACCTCTTCCCTTTCGGTCTCCTCCGGTGCCTCGGACTCCTCTGCGCGGCAATCTTCTTTTTGGCCGAAAACCACCTCTCCGTTCACCTCCACCCACAAGATGTTGGTGTGAGAATCCCGAATTTTTACCGTGGCCGTGCCGGATTCCGTCTGAACCGTGGCTTCGATGTGGATTCGGCTGGAAATCTCGGACATCTCCGCATGCACCCGATTCTGTGCCACCAAATTCTCTGCCTTTCGGTTATCTTCTTCTGTCACGTCCCGTAGGCTCTCCAGCCCAAGCTCCGGCTTACCGGCCACCACTCCCAATGCCGCCGAATACAGATTCCCGTAATGACTGCTGTTGGGGATTCCGCAGGTGAAGGCGTTTTTGTACATGCCGCTGTTCATCCGAAGGGTGACCTCCCGGATGTCGCCGGTAAGATAGGATGCCGCCGTGGAGACGGCAAACGCAATGGCGCCTGGCTCCGTCACGCCCAGCGCCGGTTTCATGTCGTTTCGAATCAATTCAGTAAATGGATGCATACACGTTCCCTCCTTGACTATATCGGTAGTATGTCCTTATAATACCATACTCAAGAAAGTCTGTGTTCTCTCATTCTGCGGATTTCCAAATATTTCTTCCGGCGTTCCCTGCTCCAGAATTACGCCTCCATCGATGAACAGCACGCGGTCTGCCACCTCTCTGGCAAATCCCATTTCGTGAGTAACGATGACCATGGTCATGCCGTCTTCCGCCAGCTGCTTCATAACGGCCAAAACTTCGCCCACCATTTCCGGGTCCAGTGCAGAAGTCGGTTCATCGAACAGCATGATTTCCGGTTTCATCGCCAGCGCCCGGGCAATGGCCACACGCTGTTTCTGACCCCCGGAAAGGGAAGACGGATAGGCTTCCGCTTTGTCCAGCAGACCCACCACATCCAGCAGGCGCCGGGCTTCCGCTTCCGCTTCGCCGCGCGCTTGTCCTTTTACCTTAATCGGGGCCATCGTGATGTTGTCCAGCACGCTCATATGCGGGAAGAGATTGAAATTCTGGAATACCATGCCCAGCTTCTCTCGGATTTTGTCGATATCTCGATCCGGTGCGTTGATTTTCTCGCCATCCAGAATCACCTCGCCGGATGTCGGCTGCTCGAGCAGATTCAAACAGCGGAGAAACGTACTTTTACCGGAACCGGAAGGTCCAATGATGCAAACCACTTCACCCTCATTGATTGTTTCGTTAATCCCTCGCAGCACGTGGTTTTTTCCGAAGGATTTTTCAAGATTCTTAACCTCGATCACTTTGTGCCAGCCTCCTCTCTACAAACGATACCAGTCTTGCCAACGTCAATGTCATAATTAAATAAATCACAGCCACTCCGAAGTACGCTTGGAACGACAGGAAACTGGAAGATGCCCACAGTGTGCCCTGTCGTGTCACTTCTACGATGCCTACAACCGACAAGATTGACGTTTCCTTAATCAGGGCGATGAATTCGTTGCCCATGGCCGGAACGATGATTTTGAAAGCTTGAGGGACGATGACATACCGCATGGTCATACGGCTGCTCATTCCCAAGGAACGCGCGGCTTCCGTCTGACCGATATCCACCGCCTGCAATCCGCTTCGGATGATTTCTGCCATATACGCGGAACTGTTAATTCCGCAGGCGATGAAACCAACGATGATAAAATGGGTCCAATTGAACTGAATTCCAAAGTTGGATTTCAGCAGCTGAGGCAAGCCATATGCCAGAATGAGCACCTGAACCATCAGTGGTGTACCTCTCAGCACGTCCACGTAGACCGTTGCTATTCCCCGCAAAATCCGATGTTTGGACATTTTTGCAATAGCGACGAAAAGACCGATAATCAATCCGGTCAACACCGCTACTAATGAAATAATCAATGTGGTGGGCACGCCCTGGGCCGCGACCGCAATTCCATGTAAATAATCTGCCAAAATAATTCCTCCTGAACAGAAATTGACCTCTGCCCCGAACAGTTCTCCGGGCCAGAAGGTCAATTGCAATTTTTCAAAATTCGAGTGTCTAGTTCATCGACTACTTGTTGAACCACTCATCTACCAGCTTGTCGTAGGTGCCGTCTTCCTTGATGTTGGCAAGACCCTTGTTGATCTTTTCCAGAAGCTCATCATTTCCCTTGGCAACGGCAAAACCGTAGTTCTCTGCGTTGAGTGCTTTTCCAACCATTTTTACCTTATCCGGCTTCTTCTTCATGTACGCTTCGTTAACCGGCTTGTCGTTAATTACGGCCGAAACATCTCCGTTAATCAGCTGCATCATGGCGGTGTCCAGACCGTCAACGATTACCGCTTCTTTAATCTTGCCTTCCTTCTTGAGGGTCTTCACCTTCTCCGCACCGGTGGTTCCGGTCTGAGCCGCAACCTTCATATCCGGAGTCAAATCATCAATGCTCTTGATATCGTTATTGTCTTCTGCGACAACGACGTACAGCTGAGATTCATAGTATGCATCGCTGAAATCCACCTGCTTCTGTCTTTCCTTATCGTCCTTGTTCATTCCCGCTGCGACGATATCGATGTTACCGGCCTTGAGTGCCGGAATCAGACCGTCAAAGGAAAGGTTCTCAAAGGTCACTTCGAAGCCCTGGTCTTTGCCGATGGCCTTAATCAGGTCCATATCCAATCCCACGATGTTCTGATCTTCATCGGTGGTATCAAACGGCGGGAATGTCGGTTCGGTTCCCACCTTATAGCTTACCGCTTCCTTATCGCTTCCACCGCCGCATGCTGTCAACGAGAGAATCATTCCTACGGACAGCAGTGCCGCCAGCACCAAAGTTACTTTCTTTTTCATGTTTTCCATCCTCCTCAAACATAATCTTAAATGTTCTTAAACATGTTCTTAACCGTTTTCATAATTATAAATGTTCTCGCATGATTATGCAATAGTTATTTTGGCTTTTTTTACAGAAAAACCCGTTTTTCATGTTTCTTTTTTCAAACACAAGCAAATGACCTGCCGAATGGGATTCCGACAGGTCATCCGTTAAGAGAGTTTAAAAAAAATGAGAACAAACATGTTGACAGTACTTTTATTTCGTACTTTCCCATTCGTCGCACAGCACGCACAGCAGCGCCTCCGGCAGAATTCGAATTACTTTTCCTTCCGCTTCATCGCCGATTTTATCGTACAGGCGTCCCGCACTGTACGATTCCCCAAGAACGGTGGGAACGCTGTTTGCCACATATCCGACCACACCCAATCCCGGTACCTTCACCTGGATTGCTTCGTGATCGTATTTGTTATCCGGTTCTTTTTTCAGCATCACCCGATCTCCTTTTTCAAACAGCTCCGTTCCGTATCGGTAGCTGGTTCCGGTAATCGTAAAATAAATCTTATCCATTTCAATCCCTCCAAATGCTTCTGGTATTCGTTCCTTAACTTGCTCATATTGTAACGCCAAATTGAAGGTGTTTAAACTACTTTTGTATGGAAGTGCCTTTATTGGTAAATTACTTACCCAATTCTCCGAAAAACCTGAGCTTGCTTCCACATTAAAAAATCACCCTCTGAAATCCATTGATTTCAAAGGGTGTATGGTGCGCGACGAGGGACTTGAATGCTCAATCCATTTAATTCTTATTGTCATCTATTAGCAAATATCCTTTAAAATCAAGGGTTTCACGGTTTCTCCATATAATAAATGACACTGTTTATCACCATTTCCACGCTCAATTGGACGGAAAAACGGACGGAAAATAATTTTGACCAATTTCAAATTATTTATTTATGTTGTAAAATAATTGTGTATTCAACTCACCACCTTATTTTTTATTCCTGCGATAAGGCAAAGATAACGCAAATAGCTCCCGGCGGTTTTTGATAATTTTCCGCTGGGAGCTATTTGTGTTTAATTAATTGATTTTTGTCTCATACCACAACATTGTGGCAACTTCATCAGATTCTTCACTATATCCTTTTTTAATACGCTATACTACATTCAAGAACTTTGAAAACAACTTTTACTTTTGCAGTTTTAGTTCCGGTGTTTTTGCATTTTACAACAAATTGGGTTCCGCCATCATTTATGTATGCTCCATATACTGCAATTCCAGACGCACCGCTTCCGCCACTTGTTGCATTGGATATAAAGAATCCAGCCAAAACACGTTGTCTCGCCATGATTTCATTATATGTTAATTCCGAAATTCCACCAGCTTCAATCGTTCGATTATCAAGAACATATGATTTGATGTCGAAATACTTATACCATCCGTCATATATGCTCTTTACTCCCGTTCCGCCTTCGGCTACCGGTAAAGCTTCATAATCAAACAAATTCTTCCGTGCGTCCGTAGATGTTACTGCTCCTGTTCCACCTCTACTTATTGGAAGTGGTGATTCTCCAAATAGGTTGTCCAACGCTCCATTAGTTGTTGTAGCACCAGTCCCACCACGCTCAATCGGGATTACTTTTGGTGCTGGCGAAACATCGTCCAGTGTAGAGTTGATTTTTCCAACTTCCGTTTCAAGACTCTTAATCTTTCTTCCGATAAACCCTAACATTGTTGAAATTAAATTCATATAGCCCTCCTATCCAATTCGTTTCCACACATACACGGCTAAATACGGTGGCATATTCTTTCCGGTTCCATCAACACCGTTGCTATAAACCTTAACACTGGCACCACTGATATACGGTGTAGCTTCCGACAATCCACTTGACCAATTAAGACCTGATTCAGCCGCTGAACTTGAACCGCTAGATTTACTACCGTATGTATATCTTTTAGAGCTTGAACTAGTCGCTACCTTCATACGCTCTACACCGCTATTATGTGTATAGGTTGCAAAACCTATGTTGTCTCCAAGATTGGTTCCATGTGTATGTGGGCTTTGGACATGGTTGTGCGACTCTGTACCGTGAGAGTGCTTCACCAATACTGCGTCTGCCGAACCACCAGTACTACCGGCACCGTATGAACTGCCGGAAGCAAGAAGGAATTTGTCTTGAATCTGTTCCCACGACCCACCAAACAAAGTTGATGGGTCTGTGGAATTCACGCTCATATAGATTGAGCCTACGGGGTATACGGAAGAAATTGATACTCCGCCGGAAGAGTTTTGCTGAACATATTGCTGAACATATTGTTTCATTTTGTTCCATAAAATACCTAATCCAGTTGAATCTACTCTATCAATATCTGTAGCCATTAAATCACCGCCTAAAATGTGCAAATATTATCAATCTGAGTTTCCGTAATTGCCGGAATAGCGTCTGCAAAATTAGCTCTCGTCACTTTGATTTTTCCGATTTCCTGTGATACGGAAGATACATATTTCCCTGTTTCAGCGGTATCCGTATATTTGAGTCCGTTAACAGCAGTAGCTACCTGGTCTGCACTACTCCGAGAATCGATGTAATCTGCGTCGTTGAACAGCTGGGAAACATTTGTTGGAATCTCCGTTTTCTTTGCGTATGGTGTGAGGTCAATGTCGGTTGTGCCGATTTTCTCATACCGTGCCGCTGTACTGCCGTCTGCCGGAAGGAAGATGTATTCATCATACACGTTGTTGGTTGTGCTACCGCTGTGAGCTACAAGGTAGACAACACCCTTCTTTCCTTCGCTGGTTGATGGAAGGGAATCAACAATCTTGTACTCGAACGATGTGATTTTGCCGACTGCGTCCATAATACTTTGGGAAAGCTGTGCCAAAGTTACAACATCACCTTGCGCCTGTGCCGCTTCAAGATTTACCGTAAATTGAGTTGGGAAGTGAACTTTTTTAGCCTTAACCAAGCCATTTTCTTGCGTTAATGACGAAATAAAGTACTCTCCTTCATCTAATGTTACCGGAACATCTTCTCTCGTCACATCAAGCGTATTTAGCTTGTTTGTAATGGCTGTATCAACTTCGCTCGTCTTTGCATATCCCGAATCGTTTGTAAGCTCTGATACCTTTGTTGGAATAGTAGGCTTGTTCTTAATTGCACCATCACCAGAAGTAAGTGACCAATCCGGCTGTACATTCTTCTGTGCCCCCTCTGCAATTCCAGCAAGTTTTGTTTTCTCTGCATTGGTATAGTCGTTAGTAGACAGCCCCTTTCCGTCCACCTTATCAACCTTGCTTGATACGTTGTTTGTAACAAGCAATTTAATTCTCTGCCAAAGGTGAGCAAGTCCGTTTTCGTCAAGTCTGTAATCAATCTTATTAGCCATAATAAATCCCCAAATATTAATATTTATAAATCACAAATATCATCTATCATTAATGAAGTTAACGTATCGTATTTTGTGTCCGTGAATTCAGCATTCTGTGGTACATTCGATTCAACCGTATATCCATTTACGGATTCGGCATTGTCGACTATACCGTTTCTGTTTGCGTCATACTCGCTCACGTTCATGAACACTTCGTTTGCAAGGCTGTTTTGCAAAAGGTTTAAAACGGTTGTAGCAATTTTAGTGTAATCATTGTCATCAAGCTGTGAGCGACCGTTCTTTATTTCAACGGAAGTTTCACCATTGTAATCTATAAGTGTAATAATTGCCCCATCATCAGTTGGAGTACAATACGCTCTCGCACCTATATATTTTGGTGTATGTTCCTCGTGGCTGAATGAAACAGTGTTATCACTTGATTGTAAATTCAGTTCGTATGTATTAGAATTTTCGCTAATATTTAAACTAACTGGAATCATGATTTAACCACATCCTCTAATAACGCACGACTAAATTTAACCATAGATATGTCGCTTGCTTCTACCGCCCCAGTAACATCAATCCACTTTGCCTGAATTTCAGCGTTACCAACATCAAACATAAGAGTTTCTTCTTGCGTCAAATGTAAATCAATCTGAGTGGAGAACGAACCTTCATCTGCTTCAATTTTGGTAATGTTCATCTGCATTGCGTCAGAAAAACTATCTTTTGTGAGCTGAGTTCCGTTTTGGTCAATGGTGATATACACACGGTAATTCTGTGTTAAATCTACACCGTTTAAGTTAATTGTAAATGTTGGTGTTGTCCCTCGAATTGTAGACATATAATCACCTCGCTATTTTAATCTGATACGTACATAAACGGTTCTGTTCTCGTACTTCTGCTTTCTTTTCGGTCCAAGATTTTTCGGCTTAACATCTGAGCCACCAGCCGAATACCATAAAGCATGTCCGTTTTTATCCTTTCCAACGTAAACCATTGTATGTGGTTTATTAGCAAAACCGCAAATATCACCGGGCTTTAATTTTGCCTGTTTCCATTTCTTACATGGATATGCAATTTTAGCCTTTTTCTTGATAATATTTCTTCCGGTTCCATGAATCTTTTTATCCAGCCAAATGTACTTTCCCTTCGGCAAAATGCCAATTTCCTGTAAGCCGAATGAAATAAATGTAGCACAATTTGTTCTTTTATGCTTCAAGGCGCTGGATAAACTTGTGCAAGGATTATTTGCGTTGTACTTTACACCAGCTTTGATAAGCTTCTGAGCAACGATTTTCAGCTCTTTCAGCAGCTTTTTTGCCTTTGTGCTTTTCGGCACGGATACAAGGCGAACATATTTATGACCTTTGCTATCCTTCCAAATAGTCCAGCCTTTAAGTGCCGGAATATAGATGTAGTATCCTTTAATCTTCGTTGCGTGAACTTTCGTTCCTACCGCAAGTGTCTTTTTCAGCTTTGACTTGTAAGAAGGCTTGACCCGTAATGGGTCAGCCTTAATTACAACATAAGTTCTATTAATCTTCCTACTTTTTGCCACGATACACCGCCTTTCCCTTGCTGTTAAAAACAGAGTAGCCGTTTTTATCGGCACACTTCTTTGCATTGTCAAGGTTTTTAAAAGCTCCCTTCTGAGACTTGCTATCCTTGAAAGACTTGCGGACACGGTATGTTTCTTTCGGCTTTGGCTTTGAACTGTCCTTAAACGCAACTCCAAGATATGCACAGATACCCTTCGCAATTGCTTTACCATATGCGTCATACTTGCCCTTTAAAACAGCCAAATCGCCTTTAATACTTCCTGTTTCAAGAATGCAAGCTGTCATATCCGTTCCATTCAGTTCAAAAAGGTCTGTTCTCTTCTGAACACCTCTGCTCTTCATCTTCAAGTCTTTCTTGATAGATTTTTCAAGGCACTTTCCCAGCTTCTTTCCACTACCGGACACATAAAGCGGCATTACCCCCTTAGGGGCACCGCTATAGTCACAATGAATGGAAACGTACAAACTACAACCTACGTTATTCGCCCATCTAACATCAGCAATCATGTTTTTGTTGTTGCCGTGGTCTGCGTCAGAAATAACCTTAATCCCACAGCCACGGAGATACTTTACAGCCGACTTTGTAATTTTGAGCATTAACCCGGCTTCGGTATGTCCCTTATATACACAGCCGGAATCCCAAGAACCATCAGTACTTACACCATGTCCACACTGAACCGCAATCGTCTTACTCATTCTCTTCACCTTCTTCGTCCGCTTCATCTTCTTCCTCTGCCAGTTCGTAATCCTGAACTTCGCCATCGGTTAATTCAATATTTGGTCTAACGTTCAGCCCCAATGCCTGCTGGAAAGCCTGATTGAGACCTACGGACGCAAGACCGGAAACTGCACCGTATACAACTGAATCAAAGCTAATGCCGTTATAAGCCAAACCACAAACAATACCAACAACAAACAACACTGTTGGAATCCATTTATTGTCCATGGGGAGCCACCGTTTAAAAACAAAACCAAGGCACAAGCAAAATACAAGAATCTGAGGTACACAATACTGAGTAATAGTTGTCTGAATATCCATTAAAAAACCGCCTTTCTAGTGTTAATTAGTGATATTGTTTGTTATTTTATCCATCAGTAGTTCCCATCTAGTCACTACATCTGAATTACCGTTTAATTTTCTGTAGGTGTTGTATTCTTTCCTGATGTTATCAACCGTTTTTAGGCTGATTTCGTCAGCGTCAATTTCCAACAACCTATCTATCCTGTTGAGTAAATCATTTCTCAACATATACATAGTCCCAGTTTTAAGCAATTCCAATGAGTCAATGATTTCAGATTGCGTTTTCATTTCATCTTCTTTGCTCTTGCGATTCAAAACATCTCTGCTCTGCAAGTATGACCAAAAACCGCCACTTGCAAAAACAATCGTAATTATTGTGATAACCATATCGGAAGTATTGTGAAGAACTTGCATTATATAAATTCCTAGCCTTTCTTTTTGGTTTTGATAATTGGCTCTGGTGCTTTAACTTTTGGTGCGGAATTCTTGCTGTTAAGTTGAGACTTTATCTTTGCGGTTTTCTTGCTTGTTCCGCTTGCTGATGTTGCCATACTCTTATAATCGGAATCTGTAATATCAGATTTGAAAGCCGATGTTTTAAGCTGTACAACCTTTCCGGCACCGCCGGAAGAACCGCCACCGCCCCTTCTGCCGTATCTTCTACGACCATAATATCTGCGCCGTCGGTAACCCCTCCGATAACCACCTCTACCGCCTTTATAATTAGGATTGAAAGTAGCCTTATCACTCCGCTTATAGGCTTCAAACAATGTGATTGCTTCGTCACCTGTAAGTTCTCCATCTTTAATGGCTTTGTTTAAGTATGGATAAAGATTTTTCAGCGGATAGTTCTTATACAAAGTTCCGTCCTTGCTGTAACTAGGTTTTACCGCTCCTTCCAGAAAATCGAGAACCTTCTTCTTTCCATCTTGTGTTTCCCCAAGTTTTCCAAGCTTTGCTTTTTTGCTTGAAGTAACCTCGTTATCATAACGAAAATCAGTTTTCGTTTTTCCGTGAGCTTCATAAACCTTCATTGCCCCGGCTTTAACGCTACCCTTTTTCTTTGCTCCGCTACCTTGACCAAGAACAGCCATCTGCATATTGGCTTTATCTTCGTCACTGCCATCTTTCCACGCTTTTGTTGTATGCAACCATTCGACAACTTCTTTTGTATTTTTGAAGTTCTTGTCCATGATTTTTTGCTTTTCATCATCGGAAAGTCTGACGGCTTTTCGGTTAAAAGACGCATTTTCCACAAGCAAATCTTTCAATGCTTCTCTTGCTCCCTCTTTAGAATTTCGAGCTTTATTTATCGTTGAAACATCAACCGCATTGAGCTTCATTTTGCTTGCTTTTAATCCGTTCTTTTTTTCCATTCCATCGGAAGAAACCTTTAGGTTTGTATTGTAGTAGCTTTTAGGAATAACGCTGTCTGCCTTGCTAGAACCGTCTTTTTCAAGTCGCTTATAAAGTTCGGCATTTTCAACATCAACCTTTGTTCGCTTAACATCCTTAACATTTGCTGGGTTTAACAAGCTGTTAAATGCGGAAACCGCAATGTTTCCACGCTTTCCAGAAACTTCTCCCCAAATGTTTGTTTTTGCGGCTCCCGTATCTCTAAACTCCATGCCATTTTTAAGATTGTTGAACCAACGCTCTTTAGCCTGTCCACCTTCTGTTTCTGATTGAGTAATATTGTTATAGTCATATGGTCTGACTGTCTTAGCAATACCACGCAATACGTTTGGATAAAATGAAGCTGTATAAGATTCTGCCATTCCACCTATGGTGTTAATGACTGGGCTTACTTCTGAATCGCTATTTGCACCAGAAATGATATTGTCGAAAGTCTGCAACATTGATGTGGCTAATACTGGCTGAACAACTTCGTTCAGGATTTTAACCCCACCGGAAACATCGTCCCACACGCTACCGGTAAATGCGGTATTATCCCCAACACTTTGAAGTAGCTTTCCGCAACTAGCACCAAGGAATAGAGATGAAGCGGAAGGAGTCATCCAGTCTAATGTTATAGATTTCTGCTTGTCGCCAACTTTAATGTTAATGGCATATTCTTGAACTCCAAGGCTCTTGTTCATTTTACCTTCTGCATTACCGGAAAGACTTGTTGTTAGCGAAACAGAGTCATCAAGCGTATTCATGCCAAGCCATAACCCAATTGCCCCAATCGCCGTACCAGTTGCCCCAGCAGATAGTTTTTCGGCAAGGTCATTGATTTCATAAACATTCTTTTCCGGGTCTTTAATGGCTTTCATAAATTTACTGCCATTAGATAAAAGCCCAATCGGCGAATATCTAACACCTTGTCTCATAATGTTTGCTGGTGTATTTGTATAAGGGAATACAGCGTCCACGGCTGTTCCGACTATTTTATTCAATGTGGTAGCATTTTTTGAATATGACTTATTTCTTATACGATTCAGCTTATTTGCAAATTCATTCGCTTCACGATATGTAGACTCTTTCGCTTCTTTCCTAGCATAGTGTCTGGCTCTATCTTCAAGTGTGGTCTTTTTTGCCTTGCACTGTCTTTCTACTGCGTCTATATCTGCAATGTCTTTCTTGAGCTTTAAAAGTTTCTGCTTTAACTCTTTCGAATCATTACCTTCAACTTCTTTTTTGAGCTTGTTAAGCTCCTGTAAAAGCTCACTTCTTTTTGCCCCGGCTTCGACAAGTTGCTGTTCATTCTTATCAAACCCATTAGCATTAAGATACTGCAAAAATTTCTTCTTGTAATTCAATGCAACAAAAGCTCTATCGCCCTTTTCAAGACCTTCACCAACAATATCTGAACCCTTTTCAAGCACTCTTAATGGGAGAGAATCGTCTTTGTAATACTCCTTCTTAACATCTGCGAATTTCTCCGTTGTTTTCATTACAATGTTTATGTCTCGATTGAAATATTTATCCAAAGATTGATACTTTGCTTCTGTTCCTGTAATTGTGCCAAGAATGTTAGAAACATCTTTTCTTGTAAGTTTCCCAACGGTCTTTTCATCAATAACACCAGCCTTATACAATGCGTCTTGTATAAACCGTGTTCCAATGTCGCTAATTGCACGTTCGGCAGAGAAAACCACGTTTCCTACAATGTTTCGAATCTGTGTTTTAGGACTGGAAAGCATGGCAAAGTGACGATATGTATTAATAATGCTTAAAATATCCTTGTTTCCACAAATCTTATTAACAGAAGTGAAAATACGTGAGTACAACACTTGCAATTCGTCCTCGTCCTTTGTGGTTTTAACTGCTTCAAGCATTTTCCGGAATTCAGTCGGTGCTTCTGCTGTACCAAGCACCTTTTCAACATTAGCATTTCTATCTAAGAGGAAATCGCTCACGCTCTTAAACAAAGAAGAATATCTTCTTTCCGGGCTAAAAGAAGCAAAACAGCTCATTGCGTTCATGGTATTTCCAGCATATCCACCAAAACGTGCGATATATTCAGACGCAATAGCCATGCCCTTTTGAAAACCTTCATTTTCTGCAATGTTCCTAGAACAGTATGCATACAATGCTTGTGCCTTTAACATAACCTTATACATATCATCGTTGTAAAATCCTCGTTCTCCACTCAGATATGATGAAATGTCTCTAACTACTGCGTCAGGATTTGCAACTGTTCTTTCAATTGCTTTTCGTGCGTCATCTTTAGTATGCTTTCGATAGGTGTCTAAATAACCAGTATTTGACATTTCCTTGATGATTGAACGTGCTTCATCAGATTGAGCATTGTTATACATGGTTTTAACTGTTTTACCAGTTTTCATGCCATCATCTTTAATTTTATGCTCAGCATTCAAATCATCAACATGTCCTGCAAACTCTTTGGATTCACCGACGGTTGTTGACACTTGCTGTCTCAGTTCGGAAAGTTCGTCTCCCGATGGAACATGGAAATTCAAGTCTCTTGAACTTGCTTCTTTTCCACTTGCATAAATGTGCGAAATTTCGGTTCCGAATTCATCTGAATACTGTTTAGCTCTATACGTTTTAATTACTTCATCAGCGAATCTATCCGCTTCGACTTCATCACCTCTTTCAACTGCTCTTTTGTAATCATCATATGTTTCAGTTAAAGCTCTATCCAGTGCATTACTCGGTTCAAGTTCATCAAGATTCAAGCTCTTCACAACTTCATGTTTATCTGGAACATCTGAAACAGCAGACCTAGCATTTCTTTCTGCCATATCCAACATTTCATCAGTAGACCCCTCGTAGCCACCAGCCTTTTTAAGCGGTGTGCTTTCGTAAATATAGTCTTCAAGAGACCGCTTTACATCAGAATTTGAACTATAACTCTGTTCTTTGTTGTTCGGTTTTCCTTTATCCTCAACCGGGAGTCCGTCATCAACCATTACTTCTGTTCCGGGTTCAGATTCGTTTAAAGCCTTTTCCTTTGCTTCAATGTCCTGTAATTCAGCTTCGCTCTTAATAGTGCTTTCAGCGTCATTGTTCTGAATATGCTTCTTTTGCTCTTCCTGAACCTGTTCTTTTCGCTGTTTAAGCTGTTCGAGTTCCTGATTGGTGTCTGTAACCACCTTTTCTGCACTCGGATTCTCTCTATCAAGATTTTTTAAGTGCTGTGCATACTCGTACTGGTCTTTTGAAACCGCTTTACGCTTGCCATTATTATCAAGAATAAAATGCTGTTTTGTCTTTCCGTTGTCTTTAACTTCAAAATCATTCTTGTAATTTCTATCAATGAATTCTTTTTTGGTTTCACCCGTTCCACGGTCAACCATTTTAAGACGGTTTCTAGCCTTTTTATCTGCGTTGGAACCTTTAAATTCATCGTTTTTCAAAAAGTCATCGTAGGTAAAACCAGAAACATTATTACTTGAAGATTCTTTTACAAGGTTTTTCCGCTGTGCCTTATAAGCACCCAACTCATGCTCTGTCTTATTGAATTCATAAGCCATTTCATCAGACATTCTATCTTTAAGCCTGTTTGCGGTCTCGATGTTCGCTTTATCTTTAGCTTCAAGCTCTTTAATTTTTGCGTCCAGCTTTTTGAGCTTTTCCGCACGAACATCATTACCAACACCCTTCTTTTTCTGCTCCAAATAAACATCAGAAGAACCATCTTCAATAGCACTATATGGAATACCAGATTTCTGAACAGCGTCTTTAGATACCTTGTTTTCGCCACCAGTCACGCTCTTTACGTTTTCATAAACGTTTTTATTAGGGGTTGCACGGGTTACGTTGTCTTTCAGAAGGTCTCTAATTTCAGGTTTTTTTACATTGTCGTTCTTTACAAGTTGTTCTTCGTTTCCAGCAAGCCTATCATAGTCGGTTCTTTTCTGTTCACCGGATTTGAATTTTTTTAATCCGGTGGATTCCTTATACGTTCCTGTTGCTGGGTCATAAGACTTATCAATCTTTTTTAATGGTTTGTCTTTATTGGAATCAAGTTCTTTATTAACAAAATCATCAATCTTGCTTACAGCTTCTTTTTTCGCCTGACGGCTCCTGAGAACAGCAGACCCTACTTCCAACGCTCCGCCAGTAGCAAGGTTAATCGCCTGATTTTTAGCAAATTCTTTTGTCCAAGAAGAATCCTTATCCTCATGCTTTGTCGCTGTTGCGTCAAGTGCGGATTGTGCCAAACCAGTTGTTTTATTAATTCCGTAATCTTCTGCAAGCCCACTTGCAAGTTTTTTGGAAATCTCCTTTGCTTTATCTGGTGAACCTTTAGCAAGCTTCTGTACAAGCTTTGATTTTTCAAGTGCCTGTTCTGCTGTTTCGCCTGTTTTTGTAAGCTTTGCGATACGGTTAATACCTTTTTCTCCAATGCCTTTGGTCAGGTCAGAAGTCATACCGTATGTAAGCATATTTCCGGCAAGTTCAGCTACAGTGCCAACTTCTCCACCAGTCACACCCTTTGCTTTTTTACCGCTCATTTCATGAAGGTTAGATGTAGCTTGTAACCGTTTTTCATCTTTCGTATTAGCCTTTGACTCAATCGGTTTTACCCATGTCTTATCAGCTTCTTTATCATTCTCTTTAAGGCTTTTTTTCACTTCCTTATCGGAAAGTGTTTCAAGTGCCTTTTCGCCACCAAGGGTAACACCTGTAGCGAATTTTCTTGCGGTATAAAGCGATTTAGGGTGATTCTTTGATTCGTATTCAAGTTCCTTTTTTTCTCTTTTAGCGTCCCCGATTTTCTGTTCCAGCTTCTTTTGATAGTTGGTTTTCCCTGTATCGCCCATGAATTTCTCATGTTTTTTTGAGGACTCTTTAAGCTTCTTAGTAAGGTTTGCACCCGTCCCCTTTCCACTCAAAGCGATTGGAGAAGTTTTATCTTCTTCCATCGCCCACTTTTGGAAATTGTCGGCAAAACTCTTGTATTTAACTTTATTCTCTGTAGACTTTTTCGCCTTTGCGTCAAGCTTGTCTTTTATTGGGTTTTCAATTTTGGAATGGTCAACATTTGTTTTAGATGTTGCGTCAGTCCAAATTGTGCCACGCTTGAAAACATTTCCCCAATTTTGTTCGGTTCTTTTCTGTTCGCTTTCCTGTTTCGCTTTCCGTTTCTTTTCAGATTCACGGTAAGCATTATAAGCACGCCCAGAAGATGGGTTGCTAGGGGCAATCGTCCATGAATTGCCCCTACCGCTACCGCTACTGGAAGAACCGCCACTCTTTTTCTTTTTAGATTTCCCGTCATCTCCAAGAAATGTTCTTTTAAACCATTTAAATAAACCCATAGTTCACCTCTAAAGACCGCTAATTCTCCATGCTGGCTGAAACGTACCTTTTGACTTTTTAGACTTCGCTTTGCTTGATTTTCCCTTGCTCTTCTTTGGCTTAGATTTTGTGGAAGGGGCTTTATAAGAATATCCAGTGCCACCATAATTGTTTCTATAGCCACTATAACCGCTTCTATAGCCACCATAGCTACGGCGAGAGCCGCCCCCACCACCGCCACCGCTACTTTTTTTTTTAGCGATTTTCCAGTTCGTGAATCCCTGCTGTAACAATGCAACCTTATACTTCTTGTTAGGTTCCTTGCTTTTCTTCATTCTAGCAATCGCTTTCTTCCAAGCCTTCGAACTGTTATATCTGTTTGCGACAGAATTTGCAAAGTATTGAAGGTCAAGTTTATTTTGTTCCTGTTCATACTTCAATTGATTTTCCATTGAAGTCTGATATGCCTTTGATAGATTTTCTTTGTAGTTTCTATCATATTCTGCCACGTTGTTATTGTATGTGGTCTGCAAGTTGTTCAGTGATGTTGCTCTTCCAGACTCGTTATTGGCAAGGTTTTGTCCGTATGCGTTATTCATTCGAATAACTGCGGATTCGGACGCTCCACCTGTTAAGCCGTTATTTGCAAGCTGTGATGGTAAAGACTTTTGAGCTTGCATGTTCTGAATATAATACTGCCTAGCATTGTTGTTATACTGTGCGTTTGTCGTTCCCTGGTCGGCTTTAAGCTGGTTTCCCAAGCCACTTACATATGCGTCCCTAGACGCTTTTTCATACTGTGCATACTTGTTGTAAATATTTGTGTATGGAGTTTTGCTTGAACTGGATTTCCAGTTTACACCGCCTAAGTTTAGAGTAGTAGAAGCCATTGTTTCACCCCCTTTCTACACGCTCATTCCTAGCGTGTTTTTATAATATGCAACAACCGAATCATCTATCGTATAATCCTTTAGGTAATCGCTATCCATAAAAGCGATAAGCTGATTCAGTTTATTGGCTAACAAATCAGGGTAATTATCAAATACCTGTTTGTTTTCGGTTGGTGTGCCAACCAGAATATCCGGTTGAGACTTCACCATTACTTTTGAAATTTCGCTGGGTGTTACTCTGAAATTTTGAACTGACATGCATTATCACCTCTTCGCATAATTCCCAATCGTATACGTTTTAACTATATTTGTTATGCCAAACGGCTCAGCTCGTTTATTTTCAAGCACAAATTGAAGTCGTTTGTACTTCTTGATTTTCTTTTTCGGGAACACATCAGAAACAACTGCATTTGATTTGAATGAGAATTTTGTTAAATCAATTCTTTCGAAACTGAGCAAGTTTGTTTCATAAATTCCCAAATGTTGAATATCGTTACCATCTTTTATTAGCGTTAATTCAACGCTAGATTTGGCATATGGAGCAACGGTAAGCATTGTTCCCTTTTTATTAAGAGTCTTTAACTTTTGCGGCGAACCGTCATCATCAAATGTACTGCACCACTTACACCACACTGGTGTACCAGTCCATGTTACAGAACCGATTGTCGGTTCTTCTTTTTCCTCAATCATTCTAGGAATAATTTCAGCTTCTTTACCGCTATATACAATTTTTGTCCAGTAAACCGTTTTATTGGTAATTGCTCTGCTGTTTACATTCTCTCTTGTGTCCCAATTATCTTCTGGAGCCTTGTTTGATTCAGATGAATTGAACAGCACCGAAACAACCTCTACCATGTGTGCGTCATCGTAATATTTATAGTATTCCGAAAGGTCATCATTCCACCGATAAATGAAATCCCCATCACTGAACAACATAACATCGTCAACAACGTACATTTCTTTTATACTAGGCATTGAATCAAAGAAATAGCATTCGTAAGAAGTGTTATTTCCCCTTACAGAATCTTTGTGTCTGCTGTCCAGAACGTACATTTTTCTGTTTATGGCTATGTAATAATAGCCGTTCCACGTTATGCCTACAGCGTTTTTCAGGTCAGGCTCTTTGCACAACTTTCGGTTTATTCTTGCACTTCTATTCACAGCGTACTTATCAGATAACCAGTTGGTCAAAACACCGTATACACCGTCTTTTGATAGGAACAATGGTTCATCGTTCAACGTACCAGTACAGTGACCATTAATGGCACCAATACCAGAATTGGAAGGTTTTATAGAATACCTAGTTTCCGTTTCTCCTGTTGTGGTATTAACCGTCTCAGTTGATTCAGAAGCCACATAAATTGTGTTTGTCCCGGTTCCGTCAGTGATGATTGATAGATTCGAATTTAATCTTGCAAACGACATTATGTTGTGGTCAACTTCAAGCCAATAGTTATCCGGCACCATCAGCATTCTGGAAGGCTCAGAATAATACGCTTTATTATCAACCCCCACAAAAAGTCGTGTATTGAAAACTGTGAACACCTCAGATTCAATCAGCTCTATAAGCTTTGAATTGTATACACCACGGCAAATGTCATAGTCGTGAACAACGTTGTGTTCCTCTTCTATCTCCTTAGAGAATGGAACAAATGTTATGCGTACACTGTCTTTACCTGTTACTGGTGACCATGAAGGTGGATTCTTGAATGTTACAATAGGCTCATGAATTTTATACTTTAGCATTGTATAACCGCTTGTGTATATCTTTCCGTTCCTGTAATATGTATCAGCCCAATATCCATACTCCGGCTCCCCTTCATCAAGCGTGAAGTCGGTTGTTTCGACCCATGAACCGTTGCTGTCCATTACTTCGACTTTGACATAATCCGTTATTTTCGCATAGTTTGGAATTTTAAATTTAGTTTGAGTTTGCTGTGAACCATCATTTGGATTAGATAAAACATAACTGCACATCTGGTAAATGCTCAATATGTTCTTTCCGTACAGCGACTCGCCACCAGTGCCGTTTTCTGGATTGGTAATTGAAAAGGTTGTGAGTGGGATTATTTCACTCGTGGTTGGAGCAGACATTCCCGGAACATCACCTTGCGACATCATGTGTTTGCCTACACCGGAAAGAATATACTCGCCATTTAACACATTTACCCGGATATACGCATTATGCGTAAGGATATACATATAGTTCTTATAAGAGAAAATCTTTCTAATGTATATATCAGTTGTCGCATTTGGGTTATTCCCGGTATCCAGTTCTATAGCCCGAACAACCTTTTTTTCTTTAACCTTAAAATCAGCAAATTCAACTTCAAGTACAATAATTTCAGACTTGCTTTCTCCGCTGTGCTTTTTGATTCCGTATAGCTTATCCATGATGGATATGAAATAAATAAACCTATCGTTTGGATATGTTGAAACGGTTTTATCTTCCTCGAACACTCTGTACCCCGGACGCTTAATCGGGTTACCACCCAAATCAGAAATCATATTCACCATGTTTGGAGAATGATTCTTGTCTACATCGGTCACATCTTTCTGGAAGTCAACTCCCAAAAGCGTTCTGTACTGCGTTGCGTACATTTTAGGTTCGCTAGGCATTTTCATTTGTGCCATTTAAAATCCCCCCTCTATCAACGCTCTTCTAGGTGTTTTCGCTACCGCTACAATCTGATTCTTCATATCGTCATACTCATTCCAATACAAAGTCGCTTTACTTAAATCATCGTCAAGCCAAATATAGTGTGCCGAAAGCAACGGCAACAACGGTTCAAGAATTTCTGGGAAATTGATTTTCTGGGTATCTTCTGTCTCTGCTGTAATCCGCTTTGTTTTAGGTAGAACCCACTTATTGCGCTCTGTTCCGTCAGAATCTTCTTCTGTGGTCTCATACCCCCACGATTCTTCATATCGCAAATAATCAGCAATTTGGAGAATCACAGTTGAGCGAATAATTGAAACAGCTCTGTTTACAGAATTACGAATCAATCTTCCGTATTCACTTTCGCTTGTAATTGAATCTTCCTCAAATCCCAAATCCACAAGCATTTCTTTTAAATCGCCCCATGTCATTGACATAAGTAGTACCCCCAAATTTCTTAAATAGGTGGGGCAATAATTTACCCCACCTTGTAACTCTACGGAAGTTCTACAGCGGATACTTTGAGTTCAGCGGTAGTCTTTCCAACAAGCTTGCCTTTATTATCACCGCTAACGTGCTTATATGCTCCACTGTCAACTACAACAACTGCTGTAGCATTTCCAGCTACGCTAAATGCTACATCGTCTCCGACACCCTGAATACCATCACCAACCGGGATAGTTACCTTGGCTTCGGAAGTACCAGCGTTTCTGAACATAATAGCTGTCTTGTAATCTGCTCCGGTCATGTCAACCGCAAAATCACCAGTCACGCTAGTTTCAGTAATGTTTGTTCCGTCATTGAGAACGGAATATACCTTTTTTACATTCGTTACTGCCATATTTAACACCTCTATTCTTACTTATAAGATACCGGAATATTGATAAACTCTTTCGGTCTAACAATCTTCGTACCAAAGAGTACAAAGCCCTTAACAGCGTCCGCAAATCCATCTTCTGGGCGGTATGGCTCGGTATGTGGCTCAGACTTAGCAAGTGCGATTGCTCTCTGGGTCTTAACCTGAATCAGGTCATGACCTTCCTTATCCTTTGCCACATTGTTAGACAATCTGATAACTGCGTTGCTGTATTTTGCAATCTGACCATTTTTCAGGTATTCAGAATTGTTTGTATCAATGTGTGTATATACCTGTTTGAATCTGGTATAAAATGCTGGTGGAATGGTAACAGTAATCAGTGTGCTTGGGTTTACGTCCATCTCATAAAGGTGCTGTAAAGCCAAATCAAGAATGCTCAGTGCGTTACCGTCCTTGCCACCAATAATCTCTACTGGTGTCATTCTCTTTGCCTGTTTATCGTTGGAGAGTTCCGCAATTGCTCTATCGATTACGTTTCCGGTTTCCTCGGACGCTTCTGTATTCAGAATCGGGAGTACCCCATTCGCCCCCTGTGCCTTATCAATGTCATCAACCGCATAGTTGAAGGTTGCTACATGGTCAACAATCAGGGAAGTGGAAGTATCTTCTACTCTCTCTGCCTCTTCCAGCTTAATACGGTCTTTATTAGTAAACATTGTGATTTTCGGCTTGCCGACACCCTGAATTCTTACAGTATCTCCGACACCTTTAATCTCACCGGAATACTTCTGGTTAGTGTCGTTTGCGTATACGGCTACTCTTTCCAGTTCACGCTGAATATCTTTGCTCCAAATCTTAGCCTTAAAATTATTGAAAGACATATCTTTCCTCCTTTAAAAATCGTTTATAGTCGCTTCATTGAACGCATTACCTTATCCCAATTTGCGTCCAGTTCTTCGTCCGTCAGATTATCCAATTCCTCGGAAGTGTAGTAATCTCTATCAATCTTTGTATCAGCGATTTTTCCAATTTCACTAGGTGGATAAACCTTTTCCTTCTGGTCTTTCAGAAGGGACGCATAATAAGCGTCTGTAGCGTCTAGCCCAGCACTGATATAATTGATGAAAGATTCTCCCAAATCGTCCAAAGATTTAACCGTTGGGTCGATTCCCTGAATCGTTCTCAAATCTTCTGCCATACGCTGTTCAATCTGAATGTTCATGAGCTGTTCTTGCAGTTCTTCATTTTCAGAACGCAATTCTTCCGCTTCACGTGAACGCTCAAATTCTGCTCGTACCTCTTCCGGGTCTCTGCTATCCGCATAGGCATTAGCTTGAATGGAGAGTTCTTTTGCGTCATCACCAGTGAAATATCTATTAAGTGCGTCAAACATCAGCTTGTTATCATTTTCGAGCTCTCTATTTTTTCTTCGCATTTCAGCAAATGCGCTATCCTGTGATGTTCGCCCACCTTCCTGATTTTCTTCTGGTTCTGAGACAACCTCTTCGGATTCTGACGGGTCAGCGACCTCCGCCGTTTCTACGCTTTCTTCATCTTCGTTTAGTGGTTCAGCGACCTCCACTGTTTCTTCGCTTGTATCGTTGATGTTGTAATCGTCGTCCATTTTAGTCCTCTCTTTAAATTGGGGTTTTAACTTAATTGTGCGTGTTCACGTTTCCGCTTTTCACGCTTTTCACCAATATATTCATCAAGAAGCTTTTCTGCGTCCTTCTCTGCCTTTGCAGTTTTGGAGTCCTTCTCCTTGTTTGTTTTTGGTGAATCTTCCCAACCGCACCAGTTTTTTAGTGCTAGTGCAGAAGCGTTAGGAACATAGTGTTTTAACATTGCTCCCGAAGCTATAACATCTGCGGTCATAGCTTTCATTTTTGCAGAAGCATGTGGGTGTAAATTTAGCCACCTGTACATTTCACTGGGTCGATACCCTAGTGATTTTGCGAATTTTGAACGTGTTGGAATATATTCGTAACCGTCTTTCTCTACATCGTCAAGAAAACTTTCGTATAATTCCAGCAATTCATCTTCCGTATAAGAATCTAATTTCTTCATTAGTTGCCACCTACCATCTGTTGGACCTGTTGTGCCGACATACCGCCACTATCGGAAACATCTTGACTGGCAATTTCCGGTTGCACCTCGTTATTTATCTCTAAATCACCCGGCATACCGCCCATGGCAAGTTGCTGTTGCTCCATTGCCTGTTGCTGTGCAAGCTGGGCTTGTCTCCGCTGTTCCGCAATCCTAAGCAGTATTTTCTTATCAATACTTGCGTGTTCCGGGTATGCTTCTGCGAACTCGTCAAAGGTGATTTTGTTGTTGTTGAACAAGTTCGAGATTTCCTGTTGGCTTGTCATTCTTGAAAGCGTTGTATCTTCCGCAATGTCAATTCGTACATTTGGAACAATGTTTTCAATCTCTTCTGCTTCAACTCGGATTCCATCAAATTCAATGCCATCTGGATAGTATGCTTTCCAAATGTCAAACCACAGAAGAGCCACGTTTTCAACAAATTCTTGATACATGGTCACTTGGTCGTTAAGTGGCACTTGCTGTTGGTCTCTAATGGTGGTTGCCGCTGTACCAGATACACGGCTTAAATCAATGTTTCCTAGTGCTGTATCAGAAGCACCGGACAAATCCTTGGTTTTCTCCAAAAGCTCGTCAGAAAGCAATTTAGCGTCCTGCGACTGTGCCTGTGGGGATAGGTATGCTATCATCTGTGAGATAGCTTGTGCATTTCCACCTGTAAGTCTTAATGCAGAACCTACCTTGTCTAAATCCTCTGGATTTGCAAGCATACCTTCATCATATGCAACCCTTGGGAATGCAGTCATCTTTACACTGATTGCTCTCCGGGCAAGCGTTTTATTAAGTTCAAGCTGATTCGGGATAAGATGTTCAACCTCGGAAGAACCCCTTGCAGTATTCGGTACTTCTTCCCAAATCATAGGTACAATCGGATACATGGTAAGTCCAGTTCCAATTGGTTCATTATTCTTCGTTTGTGCTATCGGGTGTAGTTCTTCGTAGATAACATTCTTCGTTGCTCTTGCTATGTGAACTATACCCTTCTTTTTTTCCATATATACAAGGCTTGTAACCTTGTTCGATACCTCTTGTTTGTTGTACAGCTGTGTATCGTTGTCAGAATCGGTCATAATCAGTGCTAGTTCCTCTTCTGTACAACCCTGTAGCTTTGCTCTTTCCTTTACAACATCTTTTGTTAGTCGTTCTTCAATGATAATCCACGGCTGTTCCTGAATGTCCACCGTGTTTTCATCACCTAAACGCATTTGTGTATTGTTTACAATCTGCGGACTCTTCCTTGTGTCGCCGGAATACCAGAAAACATAAGAATCGCCCTGTACAGCACTGTGTTTCAACGCCTTTCGTGCAACTCGGTTCATTTTCGCCTTTTGCCACGAAATATCAAACAGACTATTCATTCTATGGCAAACATCATCGTTACCTAATTCAAGGCTTCCAGAATTCATATCACTGAAAATTGCCGTAATTGCGTGCTGGGAAATGCTTGAAACCTTATAGTTTACTGTCTGTTTGATGAAATTCAGCATTGGCAAATCTTCCAAACCTTCCGAATCCTTGGTTGCTTCCCACTGTTTACCAACAAAGAAATTCCAGTTCCGTTCGGTCTTTAACAGAATGTTCTTTCCGTCCATATAATGTTTGGACTTTTCATACTTTTGCCAAATATCGTGATAACCAACTTCTCCCATTGTCTACCCCTTAAATATGAGCTTTATCAATTCTTGCAAGCAGTTCTTCTTCCGGTGTCGCTTTTCTCTTCGGTTTCCGAACGAAAATTTTCTTCTGTGCGTTCACGTTATATCCGATGATAAAAGCAGTAATCGTGCAGATAGGCATTAGAACCGCAAGTATAATGATTGCATAATACATTAAATGACCTTCACCTTCCCGTGTCCCTCAGCTTTTTCAGTGAAATAGCCGGGAAACATCTTCTCAAATAGCGACTTTTCCTTCTTCTTCGCCCTGTCTCCACGCTGATAAATCAATCTATTCAACGCTTGCGACATACTATCCACTTGGTCATCGTGTACACCGTTAGGAAATGACGAACACTCGTCAACAAAATCGTTCGTGAAGCGTTTATTCCTTGGTAGATACACGTTTCCAGACTCAATAGCACCTAAAATCGCCTGTACACGTGACATTTTGCTACCATTTGGTAGCACAGCTATGATTCCAGACATTTCACTTCTAAGCATTGTGATAATTGCCGAACCGTTCGCCTTATCCTCGATTAGTGTCACTTTACACTCTTCGTATTGTGCTCTTAATCGCCGTATTTCCAGTATCGTATTAGGGAAATTTAGGTGCTTTTTAACTGCGTCTACCAAATAATAGTTTGTGCCACTTTTTCCCCAAACTTGGATTGCTACAAAGTCGGAAGTATCATCATCTTTAAATGAAGCGTCCACGGACATTACCCATTGAACCATGTTCTCGGGTAAATCATCGTAATACTGCCACCAGTCACGCTCGATAATGTTACCTTCAATTGCTGTAGGTCTGCCTTGATACAATGCGTTCCATGTCATCGAACCGCTTTCAGACAACATGGTGGACTTCATTATGTCAAGCCACTCTTTATCCTTCCCAATCTCTGGACATAACGAGTCACCTATATGACGGTGTAGAAGGTCGTTTTCGTCCTCACATTCGCACGGAAACCTCAGATACCTAATATTGGTCTCTTCATCAAGTAATCGCCCTGCTAGGTCATCTTCATGCCATCTAGTCATGATTAAAATTACCTTTGCATTTGGAGCAAGTCTTGTTCTGAATGACATTAACCATTCATCATAGATAAGGTCTCTTCTGCTCTTCGAGGACGCTTCTTGTCTGTTCTTGATAGGGTCATCAATGATTAGAAGGTTTGCTGGGTTACCTGTTACACCAGTGCCAACACCTCTCGAAATCATTCCACCTGTATGCCCTTCAATTTCAAATTCAAGTGCCTTAGAAGAATCTTTTGATATATCTATGCCAAATATATCTCCACCAAATTCACGTATCTTGCTACGATTTCTTTTACCAAATTTAATGGCAAATGTTTCATTGTAAGAAATCTCAATGACTCTATTGTTCGGATTTTTCCCCAAATACCAGCTCGGTAAGGTCTCTGTGATTGTCTGGGACTTTCCGTGCTGTGGTGGTGTATGTATCACCAGTATTTCATATGGTACGTTGTTTTCGGTCTCTATGAAGTTCTGAACATACTTACATAGAAATGAATGAAACCTTGTCTTATACCACATTCCCTTGTGTACATACTTTACATACTCGGAATAATCCGTCCTCAATATTGCATTGTATGTTTCTATTGCATTTGCCATTGGTAATCTCCGTATTATGGGGATAACTGGAATTGCACCAGTCCGCAAGGTTAATGCTCACGCTGTTTTGTTATCTAACACCTTGGGAGTCTATATATCCCCTTATTATTTAAAATTTTTTTATTTTTTTAGACACCGTTTATTATTTGACCTACCCCCATGTTTGGGTATACCCCCATGTTAATTTTGAGAGCGCTTTCGATGTGTAAGTACATTTTATATATATATAGAGAGAGACAACAGACACGATGGGACAGAACCGTTCATTCACACACGTGTATGGGTATCGGTCTAATCCTACTCGAAAAAATTTTCTTCCTATATATCAAGCGTGCGTGTGGGTGGGGGTGGTGGTTGTCTTCCTATATATTGTAGCCCATACACATACGCACACAATATATAGAGTGCAACTATTCCCTAAATTTATATTATCGGAATAGTTGAATCACCTACTGTATTTATTACTGAACATAATTGTATACTTATATATACCCCCTTGACATAATATATTGTAGTTGCTCTATGCTCGGTTAATATAGAAGAATCCTACAACCGGGAGAAAATAATTCTAAATACCATCTATTGAATTAGATTAGTAATCAAACCACCTGAACATATCTACCAACTCTGGATTGCTATCGCCTACCGTTCAACCACTCTATCGAGTTGAAAATGATTTGGAATAAAAGAGTGTTTTAAAATATAATCTTCCTATACAATCTCTCGACCAAACACATTAGACTATTCATCACAAATAAAACTATAATGATTGATAAACATTGTTGTCAAGTGGTCAAAATACCCTTGCTATCCTCTATAACCCTTGATATGATTGAGTTGTAGCCTATCAACTGACTATTTTCTAAAAAGTTTCCTACCATTATAAAGAAAAAAACAACTTTTCAAATCGAAAAAATAAATTTGAAAAAATTAAAAAAAGTTGTTGACACTGACCGCCCACCGTGCTAGTATATAGGTACATCAAGAGAACAGCAAAACACAAAGCAAACAAAATTAAAAAAGTTTGAAAAAAGCGTTGACAAGGTAGAACGGACGTGATACCATAGAGCTGTAAACAAAAAGATGTTTAAAAAACTATTGTATAGCGAACATATACAAGATTGAACCTTGAAAACTAAAAAGTAATAATAGTGAAGGCTGGAATGCTAAAGTACATAGTGAATTGTGTTATGAGTCAAAAGCTTGAAAGTCATTAGATGACCGCACAAATATAACACTATGGAAACGCTATTATTATAGATTTGATTAATCATATAGCGACTATATACAAGTGAAAGAAGGTAAAAAAATGAACAAAATCAAAACTAAAGATGTAAGAGAATTGCTTGAATGTGGTGCAAAGGTGGTATACCTTCCTGCTGGTACAATCGATACCACGCTGACCCTATACGGCAACAAAAAGGGGTATAACTCCAATAATTCCGGCTGGACGTGGGATTTGTTCGGATTCGAGACAATGTATATTGTAACCGGATACACAAAACCACGTGTAAAAGGAATTGAAACGGTGGACGGTATGACCGTTAAAGCACTGAGAGAACTTGACTGCAATTATAATATCTGTAGCGAAGCGGATTGTTTGCGGAATAAGCTTAGAATTATCGATTTAATTAAATAGCATAGCGAACATATACATTTAAAAGTGGGGCGGTTAACCCGCCCCCTACAATCTAAAAAATGAGGTGAGACCATGTATTTTGACAACGTGAAAAATCTGAAAGAGTTGAAAGAACGCTACCGCAAGTTAGCGATGGAGAACCACCCAGACAAGGGGGGAGACCTTGAAACCATGAAAAGAATCAACTGTGAATATAAGTTGATGTTTGAAAAGGTAAAAAACAAGTGGGAAACAAAAGACGGGAAAGAGTACTACAACAACGACACTCAGGAAACCCCGGAACAATTTATTGAGGTGATGGATTCATTATTCAAAATGGGCGGTATTGAAATTTCAATCATCGGCGTGTTCCTTTGGGTCGGTGGTGATACCTATAGATGGAGAAAATCATTATCGGCTTTAGGTTTGCACTATAGCAAGGATAAAAAGATGTGGTTTCTTTCGCCTGCTGGGTGGAGAAAAACAAGTAAAAAGCGATTCACAAAAGATGATTTGGTGGATATGTACGGCATGAAGTACAACAAGAAAATTGAAACAGCGTATCTACCGCAATAGAACAAAATGAAATTAATAATGGAGGTAAAACAAATGTTTGAAAAATTGCAAATGGAAGTATTGAAAAAGGCGGCAAAACTTGACGGGTCGGGTATCTCGGTTAGCAGACCACGTGGAAAATTCCCGTATATGTATGGCTATACGGATTCGGGGGACTTGGTTATTGTAACTGACCATTACGCTTGCATTATCTACAAATCGTTTGTATACATAGACACAAAAACGGTGTTCCGTGACTTAAACCCAGTATCAACAAATGCCATTAATCGAATGACCGACGATGACAAAACCAAACCAGCCGTATTGACAAGCGACTTGCATAAAGCCGGGGACATTCTAACAAACGTGTTTGAAGTTGACGGTGAAGAGCGTGTATATGTGAACACAAAATTATTCAAACCATTTAATGATTTGAAAATCCCTCTAACATTCAGGGGGTCAAGCCGCAAATCACCGATATTCGTATACGATGAAGGCGGTAATGAATTGGGTTTAGTACTTCCAATGTTGGTTTAGTAACAAGTTATCAATGGGGGTAGCACCCTACCCCCTAAAAATATCAATCAAATATCAATTAAATGAAAGAAGGTAGGAAAATGTTGAAAGTAATTAGACAGAACACGAGAATCATTGACCACGATAGCAGAAGTATTATCGAGGTTGTATCGGTTGGTGAAGGTAGCCACGGTCAAACATATTGCATTGAGTATGATTTGAAGGGGAATGTTACAAACGATGAATTGAAACTTTATAATCATGAAATATCAAATATTGTTTTCGAAAATTATAAGGCAAGAGCTGTATTCAGACCAGAAGAAGATGAAAGAAAATATTACAAGATTTTCATTAGCGATAATAAATGTGAATTCAGATGGAGACACGGACATAACCTTTATGAGCTTGTGTCAGAACTAAGCAGGAAGATGTTATTTGACGACGAACTTGTTGCTATGATTAGAGCTGAATACTTAACAAAAAGAGATGGATGGATTGAAGCCTACGAAACCCCATGGATTGGAAAAGACTATGTTCAGGAAATTGATGACTTTTATAGCTATCCTCCGAACGAGTGCTACACATTGGAAGAGTGCATGGAAGAGCTGAGAAAAACAACCAGTTGGATTTAACTACAGTCAATTCTGGGGGGCGAAACAATCGCCCCCGGTGGATAAAGAGAAAAGAGGTAAAACAATGAAAAAAAATGTACTGTATTTAATGGAAATGGGAATGAATGATAACACTATTGCAACCGATGTTAAAAATCATAGAGTGAGAGTTCTTGAAAACATCGACATTATTTACAAAGGTGAAAAATATAATATGTTTTTCGAGTTCACACACGGAGCACACCGCCGTTATCGAAAAACCACACACGGGAACACCGTTAAAGAAATCATCCTGAAAGACGGAATTTACATTGATTCTCAGTTTAAAAAATTAGATGGAACGTGGAAAGATGGAACACCGTATTATAGCAGTTGGAGGAAATCAGACCTAGAAGCAGAATTTTATGAAGAACATCATGAATATACTAAAAAAGATATTCTTGAAATTGTAAACCGTTATAAAGTCGGCGAAAAGTTTACAGACGTTTGTTTAATCGAAACAACCACAGCCGAAATTATCCGTAAAAAAGGCGGTTATAGAGAAAAAGAAATACTCGGAGACGGTAAAAATTTTCAGATTGACGGGGACAGTTATTTTTCAATCGGCGATACTTGGACGGAAGAACGTAAAACAGTTAGATGTAATAAAGAGGTTTGGGTACCGACAAGGAACGGTAGAAAACTTGAAGTTGTAGACTTTTGTGAGGTTGATTTAATAACCGGGAGAATAACCCGATAAAATTTCACCTAATTAATACTAAAGAATGTTTCTGTTAAAATAAATTGGAAAGGAATTTAGACTAATGAATGAAGATTTTTTCTACATGGCTTTTAATGTTTGCGATACAATCAACAATCACGAAGCACCCGGTAATAAATTTGCTGAGTGGGAAGTAGCATATCACACAAGCCAACTAGCGTACCTATTGGAAAACGCAAAAACAATATCAGATTTCAACGAGTGGAGACAAAGCCTATACGACAACGGCGAATTCAAGTTACTTGCGGAATTTATTGATTTGGCTATTGAGCGTATCGAACTGAACAATCGTTAAATATTATTGTGTGGTGGTACTGTCCGAATTGTGGATAGTACCATCACGCACAACAACAAAAATATAGCTGGAAAATAGGAATTATACACGGTATAATGAAAGGAATCAAGACAATGAATAAGTGGGAATTGAAGCAAGCGACTGATGAAAGAAAACGAGGTTGTTATAGATGGGAAATAGTAAACAAGACTTGAAATACATTGCACAATGGAAAAAAGAAAACTACAAAACCATACGACTTTTTATACGTGGGGACGAAAACCAAGATTTGATTGATTGGATTGATGAACAAAAGGAATGGGGATATTCCAATAATGAATTGGTCAGAACCGCTCTTTGGGATTATTATAAAACAAAGGTGAAAAATAATGGGTAAAAGACATTTTGCAACGGAACAAGCTAAAAAAAATAATTACGAATACAAACAACGTTATGTCGAGAAGAATTATAAAAGGATTACCGTGCAATTAAAAAAAAGTGATGACCACGAAATAATCAACTGGCTGGAAGAAGAAAATCGAAAAGGCGAATCATATAGTAGCGTTGCACAAAAAGCACTCCGCAACTATTACGAAAAATCAAAATAATTGTATTGACTATTGCGAAAATACGCAATATAATAAAGAAAACCAAGGTATAATATATCCAAAAGGCAAAAACAACAGCCTTAAAACGCAAATAAACGGCTTGCCTTTGTAGACCTTGATATATAATGGTTTCAAGCCGTGCATTATTGAAAGGAAGGTGAAAACGATGTTATTGTTCGGATTAATCGTACTACTGTATATTTGGGGTCCAAATATTCAGAAAATTGACGGGAAATGGGTAAACGTGAAAAAGCTGGAAGAAGAACGTAGACGGAAACACCCTAAAAAATACAATGCACATGAGTATTATTGTAAGATTGACCCTTACTATGCTGAGCAATACGATGAATGCTGGAAAACGAATTTCTAAAAATAGGAAATGGGTTATCCTGATTTGGACAACCCATTTTTATTACCAACACACTCTAATTTATTTCTAGGTTTTGTGCATACTCGATATAGAAATCCGCTTTTCTATGGCCAACCTCTGCACTTTCACCAGTTTTCAGTCCAGCTCGCTCTCGATACTTCCAAGCGTTGCAAATGCAGAAGTGGTATACAGCCGTTTCGCCAAAAAGCACCTTCATTTCTTCGATACACTCCATATTGTGAGCGTTATAATGCTCTGGGTGGTTAACCTTATCTTCCAGTGCTACCGAATCCATTGTTTCCCCTTCCTGACACTGTGTCCAGAACATCAACAACTTCAATGCCATTATCATCTGAAATTGGGATAATGACAATCTGACTAATTTTGTCACCCCTTCTGACCAAGTAATCATCAAACCCGTTGTTGTACAGCTTTACCTTGATACTTCCGGTATAGCCTGAATCAATAAGCCCTGTACTGGTAATTCCTTTAAGTGTATTCAGACCCGATTTAGACACCAGTAATCCGGCATAGCCACGCTTGATTGCCATGTGTACACCAGTGTCAATAACAATACTTCCCTTTGCCGGAACAAATGTATCAATCGGTGATTTTAAATCAAAACCGCCATCTTCCGCATGAGCTTTCACCGGAATAAATGCACCTACATCAATACTAACCTTCATCGTGTATTACTCCCTTCTTTTTATAACGGTGATACAACTTTCACAAAATTTCTCAATGCCTGCTGGGTAAGCCGTTTGAGTTCTACCCCTGTCAGCTTCATTACCTCTGCTGTTTTCTGAGTTGAATACTGTTCAATGTAAAGGTATTCCAGCACTGTTCTTTCCTGTTCGTTCAGAACATCGAATCCGAGTGTAACCATATCAACATACATTTGGTATTCCTGAATCTTGCACTCAATCTGTTGTATTCTTCGATTCAGCATATCCCTATCAGTATCAACAAATGGGTGCTTCTTCTCATTTTTGGCTTCTCGCAACTGTAATTTTAGCGTTGCAACGGCATTCTCATTCACGTGATAATCTGCTATCAGGTTTATTACATCAAACTTCCAATACTTCATTTGTAACTTCTTTGTATAACCAATCCTTTGTACATTCCAAGCAACTTCCCGAATATGAACTCATGTTGCAAAATCCGTCATAATTATTGTCAATGTACAGTGGACAATTAATAGCGTTGGGAATCAAGTTGTTAAATTCTTCTACATTTTCGTCAGGATTCTGTAACAAATGTATAAGTTTATCAGCATTTGTCATAGATTTATTCCGCACCCTATCTTTGTTAACAATCCCCATTTTGGGGATTGTAGGAATTGGAAACCAGTGTGAATACGTTTCAACGAAAAAATCGTGGTTAAAGTCGTGATGATAAGGCATATATACATCGTATTTTTCTCGGAAGTCGAATTTTTCGCCCCTTATAAGAGCTATAATAGCTTCATCATCATTAGGTAATTCATCTTCCGTACTAATCCAATCAAAACAATACGAATCTTCACCCCCTTTTTCAAAGTATCTAATCAACGTATCTATAATGAAAATGATTGCGTCATACTGATAAAGTGTGCTTTCCTTCATCGCTTTTTTGATGTAATTCAAATCGTCAATACATTCTTTCCTATTCATCTTCCTCCTCTGCCAGTTCACAGTACTTCCAGTGGTTAGAACTGTCATCAGCCGTTTTGCTAGTCGCTCCATTCGACCACGCCTCATACTTTTCTTCTGGGTTTGATTTGTCAATTCCTTTGAAATAGCGTAAATTCCACTCGCAGTACTCGTAATCTCTCACCCTTACTAGCGTATCAACCGGAACCTTGCTCCAGTCCACTTCAGGCTTCGGTGGTTCAATGTATTCTTCGTCAAGCCACAAGGCGAAAACAGCTCTACACCACGTACATGTAACTCCTCCACATCCTCCATTTGTGCAACCCGTGAAACTTGGTATTATGTTCTTCTTTGCGAATTCACAATATGGGTCATTATATGGGTCACTATTTTTAACCCAACTTAAAATCTCTTCTCTGTATTTTTCTCTATTCTTCACTTTTACTCCTCCTCATTCTTAGTCCAATTAGTTAACCAGTAGTTGATTAAATAATCCACAGCATAACCTGTGCCAAATTTCTCCAACATGTATTTTCTGTAAATTGATGTGAATTTTTCGCAATGATGATGATTATTATTATAAAGCTTAACCTCCAAATAATAATCGTTGTCTATGATGATTGTCTCGTCTGGGATAGCGTTTAAGTTCGAAATCTCAATCTTACCACGCAAAGTGATTTTATCGTCGTCTCTAGAAATTTTTAAAGCTAAAATCTTTTCGCCATCGTTAAGATATAACTTATAAATTTCTTTCAACTGTTCATCTGATAACTGATTTACATATTCCAAACACATGTTATTCCTCCTAACGCTCACTAACACTCATTGAATCCTCCATACAGTCATACGTAATCAGTCTCATATACACCCTCCACAGCAACCGTGAGGAATATTCTCATTGATACATTTCTCGATTTCCTTTCGGAGCGATTCTAAATCTTCCGGGAGGTCGATAGACCATTTTCCAGTCTCAACGTATGCGTCCCCCCAGTCGGTGCCAAACCAAACACGACCACCGGAATGTAAACAGTAACGAGGAAGTTCTCGCACCTGTCCGTTGATTTTCAAAACTAACTGTCCGGAGCATAAGTTCGGATATTTGCCGTCATAGGAAATAAATTCAATCATTCAGCACCGCCTTTCACTTCAATTTCAAGGTTTGTAATTTTCTTGACATAAGAAGCTCTAAACAAGTAGCCGATAACATTTCCCATATCATCGGATACGTAATAATAATTTTTCATTAAATATAAATTTGGGTCTGTTTCGTTACCAGTTTTGTGTAGAATCCCGACAAGCTCGTCTTTGTCGGGAAAATTCACACACACTTCTTTCCCAACCAAACTATCTAGCAATTTTCTGGTTGCCATGATTTCACCTCCATTTTACTCACCATCTCAGCTCCAAATCACCCGTTTCTTCTAAGTATTCGATTTGGTTCATGACCGCAATCAGAACCTCAATGTCGATAGAATCCTTCTTCTCCTGCAATTCTTCCATTTGCGCTCTCAGCTCATTCCACATAAGTTCGTAATTCCAGAACATTATTCTTCACCTTCTAACGCTTATTCTAAAACTTAACCTTTGACTAACTTATAACTTCATAGCACGCTCCAAGCCATTATATTTCAAGGTTTTAACGCATTCTCTTGACTAATTCCTTGACTTTTCTTGACTTAATACATCAACTAATACATCAATAATCTTGTGTAATTACACAAGATTACACAACATGCAACTTTTTGTGTAACTAATAATTTACTTCACTAACAAAATTGCCTATTTCTCCCATCTCTTTTAGCACTTGGTTTTGTTCCTCATCTGTAAGAACGACCCTTATTGCCTTCGCTTTTGGGTTGTATGGTTCAGGAAGTTTCATCCACGCAACACATTCCTCCGCTTTAATCAGTGTTCCAATGTCGCCGACCTCAATCACTGCATATTTTTCTAAAATATTTTCGAGGTAGCCAATATCAACATATGGTCTACCAAAGGCAATTCTAGTAACCAGCAATCTTGTATCTCTCGGTACTCCACTCAAATCCCCATTCACAATCGGATTCCATTTCATTTCCATGTTTACACCTCCCTGTCGCTAAAAGCCCCAATTAAGAGTCCTAAAGATGTTCCAGTTAATACAACCATTACACACCATTTCGTTGGCATAAATGAAGCCAATCTCGCCATTACTAATATGTCAATTGTTAATACTGCAATAATTGGTAACAGATAACCAAGAAAAATCTCCTTTAATCGTCTCATACTATTCAACCCCTTCCATTTTTAGATTCAGAATATTTTTCTTGTCCGCACTGTCATAAAACCGCATGAAAGCGTCCAGTGATGTTCCCCCAAGGGAAAACATTTTCTTTGACACCTTCGGGATAATGTCAATCTCGAAAACCTGTTCATATGGTTTAATTATGATTTCTTCAACATCTTTAATCTCCTTCTCGCTAACCGTTTTGATGAAGTTCAGGAATAAACACAACCCAAGAAACCCTACAGTGAACAGCGGTCGAGTAACATCTTTCCGAAAGATGTTAATATCGTATACCATTATTTATCACCCCCTTTCAATTTGAATTTGCTTAAATCAGTGTCTATCGGCTCGACCATTTCAAGCGTTTTCTTCATCTGATATTCTCCGTAATTTGAGCCGTGTTCCTTTACAATCTTTGCTAGTGTATCTTCCTTTTCTTGCTTTATGAAGCAACTGCTAAACCAGCTGTTTTCAGCCCTCTTCTCTCTTTGCTTTTTGGCAAGTTCGGCTGAATGTCGCCTGTTCCATTCCCTAGACGCAATTCTACTTGATTCTTTCCGGCATTCATCGGAACAACATGTTGCTCTTGCGTGGAGTGAGTCAAACTCTTTACCGCAAATCTTACAAATCTTGCTGTAGTGTCTATCAATCTTTTCATGCTCCATATTTATCCTCGTCATAACCGCACATTTTCTGTACTTCAATTATAAGTTTTGGAATATCATATTCTTCAAGATTAAGAATATGATAATCACCACCAAGAAAATAAAGTTCTAGATAATGTTTTTGGTCTAGCAACAAATCTATGCTATCTCTTAAAAATTTGCGTTTTTTTGAATCTTCTTGTTTCTCTAGTTTTTTTGTTTTTTTGATTATTTCTTCCAGCGTATCGGTATAATCTTTCCAAGCTCTCTGTATTACAGCGTTTGCAAGAAAAGCAAGTGTCTTTCTATCATCAAGGTTTTTTTGGATTTTCAGCTTATCTTCTTCTCGGCATTTATCCAAACACTTTTCGCAATATAAATTATCAACCTCAGAACTTGTAATTACTCTACCGCAGTTATAACAGCGAAATTCAATTTCTACTTCCCTTCTTGAATCGTACAACTCTGATGGCTTTCCTGATATTGCGTCTAAACTTGCTCTTTTGTATTCGCAACCGTTCGTGTCATCAGCTTTCATTGATTTTACACTCCGATACGCATATACTTTATTTCTTTTTTCGCAGAAATATTTCCCGTCTCTTTGTGGGATTAAATGCGAACAGCGTCTACAGCGTCTTTGGTCTTGTTGTGTCTTATTTTTCATTAGCTCCAACTCCCCAGTACTGTTCAAGCACATCGATTGCATAATCAAGAGCCTTGTAATAGCCAGTCCAATAAGCAAGTTCGAACAGCCCTTTAATGATTAAGCCGATGGCGATTAATACCATTATCACCCACATAATCATCACAAAATTACTAATCATACAAACTCCAAATTACTACTTTAGTCTTATCTTCTCTAGCGTATATTTTCCTTGCTGTCATTGCGACAATCTGTGAATCATCGTGATAAGCGACACCGTTTAAAGCGTCCTCAATGCTCTTGCAAAGGTTATCCACATCAGGTCTACAAGTTGGGAAAATCTCACGTTCCTTCGCCTTTTTCCTCTTAACTTGACTCCAACTTTTCGGCGGTGCAAACTGAAACTCAATACAGATTGCAAGTGGTGTTGACTCTGGAAACATCGAATCCCCACAATACTTCAAGTACGCTTCCTTCACCTTTGCTTCAAACTCTTTTGTCGTTTTAGGGGTATATGCGTACCCACTCTTAGTAACTCTTGGTCTTGCTTTCGCAACCGCTTTTCCGTATATCGTGAAGTATTTTTTCATATCTGTAATTCTCCCCATTAAGTACTATTCCATAGCACATTTCCATTAATCTACTTGTAATCGGTTCTCCGAACCGTTCCTTCATTTCTTCAATGCTCAAATTAGTTGTGATGATTGTAGGAAGTTCGCTGTTATACCGTTGGTCTATCACCTGAAAAAGAATTTGGCTCGCCCAATCTGTATATTTTTCCTTCCCCAAATCATCAATAATGAGTACTGGAATCTCCGTAAGGCTTGCGACAATATCCTTATCAGTTCTGAACGCTTTTTTCAGATTATCCAGAAGGTTGATGAATGTTCCAAATTTAACCGGAATCAATTCATTCATGAGACTATTGGCAATTGCTGACGCAAGGTGTGTTTTCCCCGTTCCAGCATTTCCGATTAAGACAATGCCCCTTCCGTATTCGTTCATACGCTCGAAATTTTGAACGTACTTGAAGCACAGCTCATACGCTTTAGGAAATCTGCTCTTATCCCACGTTTCAAAAGTCCTAGATTGAAAACGCTTTCCCAGATTGCTATCCCTTTTAAGCTTTTCAACCTGTTTTTCTGTCTGGTTAATCAAATCTTCAATCAAGGCTAATGTATCTCGATTCAATCGCCATTTTGCGATTTTATCCTTATCACCCTTCATTGATTCACTAAGAATTGCGTTTTCGTTCTCTATTTCTTCTTTTTTCCTTTTCAGCTCAATAATATTCATTGCCGTACACCTTGATACAGTTCGTAATTAACAATTGTAATTACATTCAATCTTCCTTGCTTTTCCAATGTAATCTCTCCGGTGGATTCAAGTTTAGATAGTGCCGTTCTGACCTCTTGTCGGCTCAACCCGGATTCTTCCGCAAGCTCTTTTTGAGGGATTGCAAGCTGTCCTCTTTTAAGGTCTACCCCACAGCTTTTACAGTCCTTCCAGACCGCTAACAGCAGTAGGGTAAACCATAAATCACGAACGTTTCTATCCTTCCACCATTCCCACGACATTACTTTTCGTGAAAGTTTAATGTAGCCTTCTTTCATTTCTCCGTGTTGTTTTAAAACGGAATGTCACAATCACTACTATCAGTTTCCACCCAGCCATCACCAAAAGTGGTTCGCTCGAATCCGTCCTGTTCGGTACGACTTGCAACTACAGATTTTTCCAGTCCAACCTTATCTACTGGTAAGAATTCGAACCCTCTAACAAGTACGTAAGTTAATGACCGTTTTGTTCCGTCATCTTCTTTCCAGTTGTTCACCGCAATTTTCCCATTAATAAGAATCGGCTTTCCTTTTACAAAATAATGGGAAATGGTTTCTGCTGTTTTTCCCCATGCCGTGCAACGAACAAATGTTGCAATATCTTCTTCCCCAACCTTTTCGTTAACAGCAACGGTAAAATTTAAAACCTTTTTTCCGCTTGATGTTTCCTTTAAGTCAGGATTTTGTGTAATTCGTCCTACAATGGTTACCTGATTCATTATTCTCCCTCTTCGTCTTCGTCACCAAAAATTTCACCGTAATCAACATCATAATCAAATTCATCAGGCATATATGGGTCATCTGAACCACCAGCGAATTTATCAGAATCAATATTTAAATCCGGTTCGCTTTTTGCCTTTTCGCTTTCCTTCCGGTTATACACTTCGTTCAAATCATCGAACAGAACATCAAAGTTATCCTTCTTGTACTCTTTCGGCACCAAGGCGGTGTTCCTTCTCCAATCGAAAATTTGCGTACTGATAACTCGCACTGTGGTGTACTTAACATACTCTTTTGTTCGCATATTCTGTGTGTGCCACGTTTCGAGTTTTCCAACGACTAATGTTAAATGACCCTTTGTAAGATACCGTTTAATCGTTCTTGCCTGATTGCCCCACGCAACACATGAAATATTGTCGTGAGTTTTTGGCATTCCACGCTTTTTTTCTCCGGCTTTTGCGGAATATTCACGGTCAACAACTAGCGTAAATCTACAGAACTCTTTTCCGTTCTTAGCAGTTCGCAGTATTGGTTCTTCCGCAAGCCGTCCCAAAAGAAATGTGTAATTCATTTTCTTCTACCCCTTTAAAACCTCAGGTTCCACAAAGTTTTCTGGCACTGGTTCAGAAGATTCTGTTTCGGAATCAGCTTCTGTAATATCGACTTCCGCTTCAACATACTTTCCCTGAATGCTGGAAATGTCCGTAAAGTCGTCTTTATCATTCCATTCCTTGATGGTTTCATCGGAATTCACAGACTTCATAAACTCAGCAGATAATGGAGCGTATTTCAAAGCCTTTTTGATAACCGTTTTCTTTGCCATTTCATCAAACTGTTTCGCCCATGGAGAGTATGAGCTGGAATATGCGTCCGAATAACGCTTTGCGTGGTTCTCAATATCTTCCTTACTCATTACAGCAAATCCATATCCGCCACTTTCGAGCTTGTACGTAGCGTAGTATGCGATAACCTCTCCACGGTTCTGTAATGCTGGTTTATGATTCAGCTTTGGTTCAAGACCGTATTCATATTCAAAATCATCATTTTCACAAACCTCATGAGCAGTAATCATTGTCGCCCCGCCCCTGTAAGCAAGAGCCAACAAGCCCTGATAACCAAGCTGGAATTGACACTCTTTCTGTCTCTTCTTTCCATTCCAACGTGGAATCAAATATGCCTGACCAAGTGGGCTGTTCGGTTCAAGCCCAAGTTGTGCCGATTGAAGCATTGCACCGCAGAAGGATTCGAAAGAGCAATTCCCAAGTTCGGGATTCGTTGAAACTGCTGTCATAACCATTCTTGTGAATCTCTCTGGTGTAATAACAGAAGGCAAAGCCTTTGCAATCTGTGGCTTCATTGCGTTGATTGTATGTAATAAGGACTTCTTTTCCTTCCCGTTTTCGCTAATTTCACTTGTCTTAGCTTGCAATTCATTTTTCAAATTCTTTGTTGCCATGTGTTTTATTCCTCTTCATTCCGTAACATAAAATACCTAATAGGGTTTCCGGCTGGTTTCTTGTACTTTTCGAAAATTCCGTCCTCTTTCATTTTTTTAGTGTCTGGATATTCTCTCGCCTTACGTGTTTTCCACGTTGCTTTGTACTTAGCACCGCCGATGAAAGCAGTCTCCGCAACTCCCATTTTCGAACAGATTGTGTGCTTGATTTCAGCCTGTTCGTCTTCCAGCTTGTCAATCAACTTGTCGATTTCAAAATATCTATCGCACGTGGATTCAAGGGAATCTAGTTGCACTGTTTCGTTAACATGGGCTATTGGGTACATCTGAATCAACGAATCCCCTGTAGCACTACTACCATCAATCGGTGGCATTTCGTTTTCTACAACGTAGTTGTTCCAGAATTCACCTTCAAGCTGTGTGAGCATTCTGATTATTTCTTCGTCACGCTCGATTTCACGAATTTCAATATGTGGATAAATCAATGCACATATGTACCATTTATCAAGTCCTGTAACAGCCATGTAATGATTGCACTGAATCTGATAATGCATTGGAATATCACCATTCTTCCAATCCTTCCACTTGTAAGGTGAAGCGGTTTTAATTTCCAATCCAGACTGTTCGCCATATACAAGGCGGTCTACATCAGCAAGCATGAATGGGTTTTCCACGCTCTGTAACATCTTCTTGCAACGGTAAACCTTTTTCCCTGTTTCTTCCTCGAATCTACTTGCGACATAATCTTCCAAGTCTCTACCGATTCTCAGATAATCGTTATCTTCGGTTTCTGTTTTCCGTCCTGTTTTCTCTTGCCAAACAGCAATTGGACTTTTGTATTCATTGAGTCCAACGACCGCGCCAGCGTCAGAACCGCCGATACCTTCCATTCTCTTGACAAGCCACTCTTCCCTTGTCAGCTTGTCGATATTCGCAACGGAACGACAAATGCTATTGTTAATGTTTGCCACTTTTAGACCTCTTACTTTCTCGGCTTTTTCAGCTCTTTAATTTCGTCATTCATAATTTCTACGTCAATTGCAAGACCCAATACACGCTCTTTCAAATGCGCATTCTCAGTAATCAGTGCACCGATTGACATTGCCATATCGGAATATTCATCTGCTGGAACAACAACAAATCCTTTTTCTGTTTCAGAAATTCCAATTTCAAGATTCTTCATAATTCTAATTCTCCTTTTCAACAACAAAATCTTCAAGTTTAAAGCGAATCAAGTTGCCAACTCTGTAGTGTTTGATTTTTTTCTTATTGACAAGCTTATATAAGGTACTCTTCGAACAACCTAAAATGCTTGACATTTCGGCTATAGAAATGTATTTATCCATGTTACCCACCTATCCAATCAAATCTTCAATCTTACAATCCAAGAAATTTGCAAGCATAGAGATTTTGTCTAACTTTGGCTTACTACGACCGCTCTTCCAGTCGGAAAAACAAGATTGTGCAATCCCTGTTCCCTTCCCAACGGCATAATCAGTCAATTCATGCTTATTTCGGATTGTTTCATACTTTTCATACGAAAATTGCATTGCATACCCCCTTTCCACATATTGTTAATAATACGCATTTGCGGTATAATCAGTACAAGGATTATAGTTTTGAGTATGTGATTTACCGCATTTTGCTTTTGTGTGATTTCGCCTTTTCGAAACCGCATTTGCATTATATATCGTGTTTACGCATTTTGCAATAGTTATTTTGCGGTTTTACGTACTTTTTTTAAATTTTCACGTATTTTTTCAATAGCGATTGAGATTTTACGTACTTATTAAAAGAAAAAGGGGTAAATGCTATGTATGATGTTTTGCAAAAATTGTTAGACGAAAGAGGGATTACGGCTACAGATGTTGCCCGTGAGACTAGAATTTCCAGAAGCTCGCTAACCGATTGGAAAAAGGGTAGAAGTACACCTAAATATGAAAAGAGAAAAAAGATTGCTGATATGTTTGGTGTCACCGTAGATTACCTAGACGGTGTTTCCCCTTTCCCGTATGGAGAAGAAAAGAATTTTGAAGTTTGCAGCGAATCAAACACGGTAACAATTCCAATTCTCGGAAGAGTCCCGGCTGGCATTCCGATTGAAGCAGTTACCGATAGAATTGGAGAAGTAGAGATTGCAAGACCTAGAGGTGATGATAAGTATTGGGCTTTAAAAGTAAAAGGGGATTCGATGTATCCTAAAATTTTAGATGGAGATATTGTTATATTCCGGGAACAACAGTCCTATGAGAATGGCGACATTTGTGTTGTTAGAATTGATGGAACGGACGCAACATTGAAAAAGGTTATCCAGAATAAAGATTCTGTTGTTTTACAGCCTTTGAACCCTGATTTTGAACCACTTGTCTTTTCTGATTCTGTTGTTGACCAACCTAGATTAGAGGTAATTGGAGTAGCGAAAGAAATACGGAGAGAGCTATAAAGCCGTTTATTTGCGTTTTAAGCGTTTTATTTTTGCTTGTCGTGTGTAATTTCCACAAATATATTTCAAGCTCAAAAAACGGACGTCAGACACCTTCTCGCACGTGTTGTGAGTGGTGGTTGTACTCTGTTTTTCGATTGTTGGATATTTTCTCTGTTTCGAGTTACTGGTCAACCACTTTTACAACCAAATTAAAACCTTGATATATAAGGGTTTGAGTTGTTTGAGCAACCACAATTAACCAAGTAGCAACCACGTTGCAACCAAATTGAAACCCTTTATTTTCAACGGTTGTAGCGTGATTTTTTTAGGAAAAAACCATTTTACAACCAGACATTTCTTAAAGAAATAATAATATATAATATAACATTAATTTTTAAATATATAGTATATAT
>ERZ1026880.94-NODE-94-length-48769-cov-73.852075_pt1 | contig 48769 bp, 40 predicted proteins | sample MGYA00380170_ERZ1026880 | MGnify/ENA primary metagenome ERZ1026880 (study PRJEB33269, sample SAMEA4719806) | human gut metagenome | biome: human-associated habitat; feature: organic feature; material: feces | place: Cameroon | collected 2013-10 ...
GGATTAACTTCCAGTTTTAAAATTTGTGAGTGGAACTTCGTTTTGCAATTAACCATGTGGATCTTAATATCAGCTATCGCGCATATTAGAAACGCAGTCCGCTCATTTATGGTATACTCTATTTTGTATGATTCTGTAATTTTGATTGATCAGAGGGAGAACATATAGTCATGAAAACATTTCTTGTAACCGGCGGCGCCGGCTTTATCGGTTCCAATTTTGTCCATTACATGCTGAAGAAATACGGGGATGCGATCCGTATCATCAACGTGGACAAACTGACCTATGCGGGAAATCTGGAGAACCTGAAGGACATTGAGAATCTGCCCAACTATACGTTTGTAAAGGCAGACATCTGCGACAAGGAAGCGATCCGCACGATTTTCCGTGAGAATGACATTGATCGCGTCATTCATTTTGCAGCGGAGTCTCATGTGGACCGTTCGATCCGTGAGCCGGAGCTGTTTGTTCAGACCAACGTTATGGGAACAGCAAACATGCTGAACTGTGCAAAGGAAGCATGGGAGCTTCCGGAGGGAGAGGATCCCCTTGGCAACTATAAGGAAGGCAAGAAGTTCCTGCACGTTTCCACGGATGAGGTGTATGGCTCTCTTCCGGAGGATCCGGATGCATACTTCTATGAAACGACTCCTTATGCACCGCACAGCCCGTACAGTGCATCCAAGGCTTCCTCGGATCTTCTGGTGAAGGCCTATATGGATACCTATCATTTCCCGGCGAACATCACGAACTGCTCGAACAACTATGGCCCTTACCAGTTCCCGGAGAAGCTGATTCCCCTCATGATCAACAATGCACTTTCCGGAAAGCGTCTTCCGGTTTACGGAGACGGCAGGAACGTCCGTGACTGGCTGTATGTTGAGGATCACTGCAAGGCCATTGACCTGGTGCAGGAGAAGGGAAAGCTTTTCGAAACCTACAATATCGGCGGACACAATGAGAAGCAGAACATTGAGATTGTGAAGACAATCCTCGAGGTGCTTCGCGAGGAGCTGGATGATTCCGATCCGAGAAAGCAGAATGTCAGCGAGGATCTGATTGAATACGTAGAAGACCGCAAAGGCCATGACCGCCGCTATGCGATCGCTCCCGACAAGATTCATAAGGATCTTGGCTGGCAGCCGGAGACGATGTTCAAGGAAGGCATCCGCAAGACCATCACCTGGTATTTTGACCATATGGACTGGATGGAGCACATCACCAGCGGCAATTACCAGCAGTACTATGAGACCATGTACGGAGATAAGAAGGTGCTGAAATGAAGGGAATTATTCTTGCCGGAGGCTCCGGCACAAGACTGTACCCTCTGACCAAGGCAATTTCGAAGCAGATTATGCCGGTCTATGACAAGCCGATGATCTATTACCCGCTTTCCACGCTGATGCTGGCAGGGATCCGGGAGGTTCTGATCATTTCCACGCCGAGAGATCTTCCGGTATTCGAGGATCTTCTCGGAGACGGATCACAGCTTGGCATGAGCTTTTCGTATGCCGTGCAGGAGCACCCGAACGGGCTGGCAGAGGCATTTATCATCGGTGCGGATTTTATCGGAACGGATGCCTGTGCACTGGTTCTCGGAGACAATATTTTCTACGGACAGAGCTTTTCCAGAGTCCTTCGCAATGCAGCGGAGCGCAGGGAAGGTGCAACGATTTTCGGATACTACGTCAAGGATCCGACGGCTTACGGAGTAGTGGAATTTGATCAGGACGGGAAAGCGGTTTCGATCGAAGAAAAGCCGGAGCATCCGAAGTCAAATTACGCGGTTCCGGGCCTGTATTTCTATGACAACGACGTTGTGGAAATCGCGAAGAATGTCAAGCCCTCCGCAAGAGGAGAGATCGAGATTACGAGCATCAACAACGAATATCTCCGCAGAGGAAAGCTGTATGTAGAGCAGCTTGGGCGCGGATTTGCCTGGCTTGACACGGGAAGCCATGACTCGCTTCTGGATGCTGCAAACTTTGTGGCAACCTTCCAGAAGAGACAGGGACTGTATGTTTCCTGCATCGAGGAGATTGCCTATAAGAAGGGCTTCATTGATCGCGGGCAGCTGCTGAAGCTGGCAGAGCCCCTGATGAAGACCAATTACGGGCAGTATCTGGTGGAAATTGCAAACGGACTCGGATGAGAGAAGCTGCAGATATGCAGCGGCATGAAAGGAAGAAATGGGACAGATTCAGGTAGAAGATAATTGCGGCGGGATTCAGGGACTGAAGGTGATCACGCCTGCTGTCCACGGGGATGACCGCGGATATTTCATGGAGACCTATCAGCAGAAGGATTTTGCGGAAGCTGGAATAGATGTGACTTTCGTTCAGGACAATCAGTCCTCTTCAAAGAAGGGTGTGCTCCGCGGCCTTCATTTTCAGATTCAGTATGCGCAGTCGAAGCTGGTACGTGTTGTAAACGGAGCGGTATTTGATGTTGCAGTGGATCTGCGTCCGGGCTCCGAGACCTTCGGAAAATGGTTCGGCGTGCTGCTTACTGCAGAGAATAAGAAGCAGTTCTTCATTCCGAAGAATTTCGCACATGGTTTTCTTGTGCTCTCCGATGAAGCGGAATTCTGCTACAAGGTAGACGATTTCTGGCATCCGAACGATGAAGCGGGGATTGCCTGGAATGATCCTGCAATCGGCGTGGAATGGCCGGAGCTTACGGGAGATTATGCAGGAACGGCTTCTGCAGAAGGCTATGCACTGAAGGATGGAACCGCACTGACGCTCTCTGAGAAGGATCAGAAGTGGGGCGGGCTGGATGCTTACCGGAAGGCATATGAAGACAGAATGAACGGAAGCACAGGAGAGTAAATAGAATTCATGGATCAGAACCGCAGAAAGAAGCAGGTCGTTCTTGGCATCGTCTGGGCGGTGGCAATCATTCTGGCAGCGGCACTGCTGCTTCATAATAATGTACTGGAAGATCCGGATACGGCGAGATTAAAGAAAATCTCCGGCTGCCTTTTGCTGGGCGCCGGTGTTTTTCTGTTTACCTTGTTTCAGGACAGGGTCCTGGCACTCCCCGTAGAGCTGTATCAGAACCGGAGGCTCATCTGGAGACTTTCCAGAAATGATTTCAAAAAGCGCTATGCCGGCTCCTATCTGGGAACCATCTGGGCGATGGTTCCGCCGATTGTGACGGTGGCCATGTACTGGGTGGTCTTTGACCGCATTTTCGGCTCCGGACCTCAGGTGACCTATACGGGCGGTGAGGTTCCGTATGTCCTGTTCCTGACAGCAGGACTGGTTCCGTGGTTTTTCTTTTCGGACGCAGTGATGGGCGGAATGACCTCCTTGATGGAGTACAACTATCTGGTCAAAAAGGTGGTCTTTAAGGTCAGCATTCTGCCGATCATCAAGGTGACGGCGGCCATGTTCGTGCACATCGGGTTCTCCGTGGTCCTTGTCCTGATCGCCGCTTTTTACGGATATACGCCGACCGTGTATACCTTGCAGCTGTTTTATTACACGTTCTGCGAATATGTCTTTATTCTCGGGCTGTCCTATGCCACCTGTGCCATCGTGCTGTTCTTCCGCGATCTGCAGAATCTCATCTCCATTATTATGCAGGTCGGGATGTGGGCGACACCGATTCTGTGGAACATCAATACACTTCGTGAGAAGTACAAGCCCTTCATCAAGCTCAATCCGATGACCTATATCGTGGAAGGCTACCGAAGTGCTGTGTATGAGCAGCAGTGGTTCTGGGAGCATTTCTATTCCTCAACCTATTTCTGGATTGTCACTGCTCTTTTGTTCGTTGTGTCGGCGCTGATTTTCAAGAAGCTGAAGCCGATGTTTGCAGATGTCATGTAGAAAAGGCTGGGCTGCTGCGTGCAGAATGCAGCCTGAATGAGGAAACTATGCAGGATACAGCAATTCAGGTCTCGCACCTGACCAAGCAGTATAAACTATATAATCACAATCGCGACCGGGTGGCAGATGCCCTGGGCTTTGGAAAAAGAGCGCATTACACCGAGCACCTTGCGCTGAATGATGTCAGCATGACCATTCGCAAGGGGGAGACGGTTGGCATCATCGGCACCAACGGCTCCGGAAAGTCCACGATTTTAAAGATCATCACCGGTGTTCTTACACCGACCTCCGGAGAGGTTGCGGTCAATGGAAGAATCTCAGCGCTCCTGGAGCTGGGAGCCGGCTTCAACATGGAGTACAACGGCATTGAGAATATCTATCTGAACGGCACAATGATCGGCTTTACAGAGGATGAGATCAAGGCCAAGCTCGATGACATTCTGGCCTTTGCGGATATCGGCGAATATGTATATCAGCCGGTCAAGATGTATTCCAGCGGAATGTTCATGCGGCTTGCATTTGCGGTTGCCATCAACATTGATCCGGAAATTCTGATTGTGGATGAGGCCCTTGCCGTCGGAGACGTATTCTTTCAGGCAAAGTGCTTTCATAAATTTGATGAATTCAAGAAGGCCGGGAAGACGGTCCTTTTTGTCTCTCATGACATGTCCAGCATCAGCAAATACTGCGACCGCGTGATCCTTCTGAATCAGGGTGTAAAGCTCGGAGAAGGCAGTCCGAAGGAGATGATTGACATCTACAAGCAGGTGCTGGTCGGTCAGTACGATCCGGATGGCGGAAATCAGCAGGCGGATGGAGAACCGGAGGACGGAGCAGGAAATTCCGGGAACGGCGTGGCGGAAAATCCGGACAAGCTGGAGTACGGCTCGGGGAAGGCGAAGATCATTTCCTATGACATTCTGGATTCTTCCGGGAAGGTGAATTCCACCATCGCGAAGGGAAGCGAGTGTACGTTCCGGATGAGCGTCGAGTTTCTGGAGGATGTCAAGGCTCCCATTTTTGCTTTCACGATCAAGAACAAATACGGAGTGGAAATCACCGGTACGAATACCATGTTCGAGAAGGCTTTTCTGGAGCCGGTCGGGAAGGGTGAGGTGAAAACCGTCTCCTTCCGCCAGAAGGTCGATCTGCAGGGAGGAGAATATCTCCTTTCTCTCGGCGTGACCGGATACGAGGAAGAAAACTTTACGGTATACCACCGGCTGTATGATGTAATGAACATGACGGTGGTCTCGGACAAGAATACAGTTGGCTATTATGATATGAATTCCAGCATTCAGGTGACAGACGGGAGCATCCGTCAGAAATAGAAGCTGACGAAGAAGGCTGCCGGACGGCATGGGGTGGAAATTATGGCAGATGAGACAAAAAAAGAACAAATCGGCAGCGTGATCCTGGATCTGTCCAGATATTCCGGTGAGGATCTGTACTGCGATGGTGAGGTGGAGGATCGGATTCTGGAAATTGCGAAGAATTATCCGGAGGAAGAATTCGACGCCATCATCCGGGATTCGAAGGACTGGCCGACGCTGTACCATCTTTCCTCCATTCGCGGCAACATTGTGGGATGGATTCCGTTTGACGGAAGCGAGAAGGTCCTGGAGATCGGAGCGGGGCCGGGAGCCATTACCGGCGTTCTGACAGAGCGCTGCGGAAGTGTCGACTGCGTGGATCTTTCCAGAAAGAGGTCGTTAATCAACGCGTACCGTCACCGGAACTGCAGCAATCTGACCATTCATGTCGGAAACTTTGAGGACATTGAACCGGAGCTGGACAGGGACTATGACTATGTCTTCCTGATCGGCGTTCTGGAATATGCGGGAAGCTATCTGCACTCCTCCGATCCGTTCGGACAGGAGCTCCGGACCATTCTTTCACACGTGAAGCCGGGAGGCCGGGTCGTCATTGCCATCGAAAACCGGATCGGCCTGAAATACTGGGCGGGCTGTGCCGAAGATCATTCCGGACGCTATTTTGGCGGAATCGAATCCTATTCCGCAAAGGAGGAGCCGGCGAAAACCTTTACCAGACCGGCTCTGGAGCGGCTCCTTCTGGAGAACGGAGTTAGTGAGTACGCATTCTATTATCCCTATCCGGATTACAAATTCACCTCGGTGCTGTTCTCCGACCGAAGACTTCCCGAGGCGGGCGAACTGAACGAGAACATTCGCAACTTCGATCGCGACAGGCTGCTTCTTTTTGATGAGAAGAAGGCCTATCAGGGAATTACGCAGGATGGACTTTATCCGTTGTTTGCCAATTCGTTCGAGGTGGTCGTGGGACCTGCACTTCCGGTGGATTACTGTAAATTCTCCAATGACCGCGCGCCGGAGTACCGGATTCGGACGGAGATGGATCTTGTAAGCGGAAAGGTTCGCAAGTATCCGCAGACAAAGGCAGCAGGCGAGCATGTTCTCCGGATGGCAGAAAGTGCCATGGCGCTTTCTGCAAGGTATGCGGTGAGCAGCACGGGCGAGGGTCATCCGAAGCTTCCGGAAATGGGAGGAAAGCCCTCGGAGAAGAGCGGGGAGGCAGAGGGAACGGCTGCTGCAGCAAAGCCGCGCACCCTGAATATTGCTCCCTGCACCCTGACAAAGGACGGCGGGGTGGAATTCCCTTACGTCGGAGGACGATCGCTGGAGAGCCTTCTGGATGAAAGTCTTCAGGCAGGGGACGGCGAACGTTTTCTTTCGCTTCTGAATGAATACAGAATCCGGGTCGGGCAGGGGAGCCTGCAGCAGATTTCCGACTATGATATGACGTTCTCAAATCTCCTGATTCAGGGAGACCTGTGGACGGCCATCGACTGCGAATGGGCCGTACCCAGAAGCATTCCTGTGGAGGAGCTTTTGTTCCGTTCGCTTCTTGTTTATTATCTGGAGGATGGCAAACGCAGTGAGCGCTGCGAAGAGCTGATCGGAAACGACCGTCTGCTGAAGGCGGTTGGAATTCCGGAGAAGGATGCACAGCGTCTTGCAAGAGAGGAACAGGATTTCCAGAAGCATGTAACCGGCGGCGTGGTTTCCCTCGGCGAGTTCCGCGCACAGATGGGAACGCAGGTCATCAAGCCGGCGCAGCTTCAGACGGAAGAAGAAAAGGATGCTGCAAAGGATCTCCTGAAGCAGGAGCATGAGGAAAAACAGGAGCTGAATTCCATTCAGGTATATTATGATACCGGAAGAGGCTTCTCCGAAGAGGAATCGTACTGGATCGGCGAGCAGTATCAGGAAGAAGGTCTGGTTACCTTTACGGTCACGGTCCCGGAGGAGGCGCAAAGACTCCGGGTGGACCCGGCAATCTGTCCCTGCGTGGTGCTGATCCGCAATGCAAGGATCAATGAGGCAGAGCAGAAAGCCGTCAGACGCCTGGTGCGCGTCAACGGCCGGCATTATACCAACGGCAGCATTGTCTATACAACAATGGACCCATCAATGGAATGGGATCTTAAAAAACTTCGGAGAAAAGCAGGAATTCCGGAGGGCGAGGATTTTGATCTGGAGCTGACGCTTCAGATGGCGGGACTTCCCTCCACAATGGCACAGGCCATGGAAGATCGCAGATAAGGAGCAGGAACAGATGCTGAGAGAACAGATCAAACATCACCTTGTTCAGATACAGGACGAGCGATATGAAAAAGAGCTTCTGGATAAGGTGGACAGCTACACCAACTGGTACCGCCTTCACAAAATGGAGCTGGACAGGCGAATGAATGAGACGGATCACTCCGAGGGCGAGAAGCTGACGAGAGAGGTGATCCGCTATTCGCATCTTCGCAACTATCTTTTATCCGGTGCAAAATTCCCGGATATCATCATCTGCTGCGATGATGAGGGAACGCTGACGGATTATGCGGAGAAAATGATCTGTGATTATTTTGCGGCAAATCCGGACATTAATCTGGTGTACGGCGATGAAGATCGTCTGTCGGAGAACTCTCAGCTGAAGGATGCATGGCTGAAATCGGACTGGGCACCGGACACCTTCCTGTCTACCTTTTATTTCGGAAAGGTGTTTGCCATCCGCTCCTCTGAGCTGTTTCTGATCAATCCCGGCGACCGCAAGGCCACGGATTATGAGTCAAAGGCCAAGGCAAAAGAGGACTCCAGGGAAGAAGCCAACGCCAGACAGAACGATCTGGACGACAGCATGCGCTCCTGGATTTATGACAAGCTCTGCCTGAAGATCGCACAGGCAGATGGCGGTTTTACAAGAAGAAAGAACAATCGCTTCCCGATCGGGCACATTCCGGAGATTCTGTTCCATTCCTACCGGAAGGGAAAACCCTGGGACAGTAATCTGATCAAGGACTCTCTGACAGGACGGTATTCCAGCGAATCCGCAGAAAAGAGACTGATCAGCATCATTATTCCCAGCAAGGACAATCCGGAAATTCTGGGAAGATGCATTCACTCCATTGAGAAATATGCGGACAATTCTCCCTATGAGATCATTGTGGTAGATAACGGAAGCTCGCCGGAGAACAAGGCGAGGGTAGAAAAGCTTCTCGAGGAGCACAACGAAACCGGGAGTGCAAGGCTTCTTTATCAGCCGATGGAGTTTAATTTCTCTGCAATGTGCAATCTGGGTGCATCGGAGGCAAACGGAGAGCTTCTGCTCTTTCTGAACGATGATATCGAAATTGCGCGGCCGAACTGGCTGTCTTATCTGTCGGAGAAGGCGAAGCTCCCGTATGTAGGCTGCGTTGGTATGAAGCTTCTGTACCCGAATTCAGAGATCATTCAGCATGCCGGAGTTGTGAACGTAAAGGTCGGACCGATCCACAAGCTGCAGTATTGCAGCAATCGGGAGGAGCATTATTTTGGCTTCAACAAAGGGGTCCGCAATGTCATTGCCGTGACCGGCGCGTGCCTGATGATCCGGAACGAGCTGTTCTGGGAAGTGGGCGGCTTTGATGCGGAGAATTTTGCCGTAGCCTTTAACGACATAGATCTGTGCCTGAAGGTGTTTGAAAAGGGCTATTACAATGTCGTCCGCAACAATATGTATCTGTATCATCATGAATCTCTTTCCCGCGGAGATGACCGGGAAGACAAGGTCAAGGCACTTCGTCTCTCCGGCGAGCAGGAAAGACTTCTGAACCGTCATCCGGATCTGTTCCGGAGAGACCCGTACTATCATCCGTATCTGGAGCAGGATCCGGCCGTGACCGAGTTCAAGATCGCGACGGAGGATGCGCTTCTCCAGAATCCTCATTACATGGATGTGGAGCTTCGGAAGGGAAGACTGAAGGAAGCATGGGAGGATCCGGTTCTCCGGCTCGGTGTGGAATATGCGGGCGCTCTTTCCGTTTGGCTCTGCGGTCCCATGGGACGCAAGGATGCAAAGAGCAGAGAAGAGGACGGCTACTACATCAAGGGCTACGCCTTTGTCATTGATGCAGACAATGCCGTGTATGACCGGACACTTCTGTTCCGAAAAGAGGAGGATCCCTCTTCTGTCTGGCAGATTGCAACGGAACGGGTTTACCGTCCGGACATCGCAGAGCATCTGACGGATCAGAAAAATGATGCGCTGACCGGCTTTATGACCGCCTTCCGCAAGGACGCGCTGAAGCCCGGCAGGTATCAGATCGGCATGCTTGCAAAGGACAATACGTCCAGACAGAGAATTGTCTTCTGGTCCGATGTCTATTTGACAATTCCGGAACAGGAAGCTTAAGGGAAAACAAGTACACATGGAAGAGAATACGAACGGGAAGACCAATTATCAGGAGCAGTACGAAAAGGAAAAGGCCAAAGCGGCTTTTCTTGCGGACCGCGTTGCCCAGCTGGAGGATCAGGTGGATGATCTGCAGTTCAAGCTGGACCGCATTAAGAACAACAAGATCTGGAAGGCTTCCAAGCCTGCAAGGGATGCCTATCATTTTGTGCAGCGTCAGGCAGATCGGATTCGCAATCAGGGCGATGCGAAGGGAGTTGTGAAAAAGATCCGTTATAAGATTCGTGAGAAGCAGGCGGAGAAGGGCTACGGAACCGCAAGCTTTCCGAGCGCAGAGGAGCGAAGCCGCCAGACACAGGAGGCGGCCGGCTTTTCCAGACAGATTCTGTTCAGCATCCTGGTTCCTCTCTACAACACCCCGAAGGAATATCTGAAGGACATGATGGATTCGGTGCTGAATCAGACCTACGGAAACTGGCAGCTGTGCCTTGCGGACGGGTCGGATGCAGAGCATGCGTATGTAGGGGAAATCGTACAGGAGTACCGCAGCCGGAGCGAAGAGCTTTCCCGGAGAATCTGTTACCGGAAGCTTGAGAAAAACGGAGGAATTTCGGAGAACACGAACGCCTGCCTTGCACTGGCAGAGGGCGAGTACATCGCACCGTTTGATCATGACGACTACCTTCATCCGTCGGTTCTGTACTGGTACGTCAAGACGATCAATGAGCAGAATGCGGATTACCTGTACTGCGACGAGACGACCTTCCGGGAAAATGATCTGAATCACTTTGTGACCATTCATTTCAAGCCCGATTATGCCATCGACAATCTGCGTGCGAACAACTACATCTGTCATCTTTCCTGCTTCGACCGGAAGCTTCTGGAGGGAGAGGAACTGTACCGCTCGGAATTTGACGGCTCGCAGGATCACGACATGATTCTGCGGCTGACGGATAAGGCACAGAATATTGTGCATGTTCCGAAGCTTCTTTATTACTGGAGAAGCCATGCCGGCTCCACAGCGGACAACATCGGGGCGAAGACCTATGCAATCGATGCGGCAAAGGGCGCTGTGGCGGATCATCTGCGTCGGCACGGATACCGGAATTTCAAGATCACAAGCACCCGTGCGTTCGAAACAATTTTCAAGATTACCTATGAAATCCTGGGAGAGCCGATGATTTCCGTGGTGATCGCGAACAAGGATCACAGTGAGGATCTGAAGCGCTGCCTGAATTCCATCTTCGAGAAATCCACCTATGAGAATTACGAAATCATTATTGTGGAGAACGGGAGCACAGAGGAAGCGACGAAGCGCTATTATCGCGAAGTTACATCCGGACCGTACAAAGACAGGGTTCGTGTAGTAGAATATCATTATGCGGACGGGGAAAAGTTCAACTATTCCCGACTGAATAACTTTGGCGTGCGTGAGGCAAAGGGTGCGTATATTCTTCTGCTGAACAATGACACAGAGGTGATTTCCATCAACTGGATGGAGGAGCTTCTGATGTACGCACAGCGGCCGGACGTTGCCTGCGTCGGTGCCAAGCTTTATTATCCGGACAAGACGATTCAGCATGCAGGAATTGTTCTTGGCCTTGGAGCTCACCGCACAGCAGGACATACCCATTACCGGCAGCGCAGAGAGAATCTCGGCTATATGGGACGTCTGTGCTACGCACAGGATGTTTCGGCGGTAACCGGGGCATGCCTGATGGTAAAGAAGAGCATTTATGACGAGGTGGGTGGTCTGGACGAGACCTTTGAGGTGTCTCTGAATGACGTGGATTTCTGCTTGAAGTGCAGAGAGAAGAGCTACCTGAATGTGTTCACACCGTTTGCGGAGCTGTATCACTATGAATCGGCTTCCAGAGGCTCTGATGTGACAGATGCTTCTTCTGACAATGCAAAGAGATACGACAGGGAGTCGGAGCATTTCCGCACCAAATGGAAAGAGGTCCTGGAAAAAGGGGATCCTTATTATAATCCGAACTTCACACTGGATCGAAGCGATTACAGTCTGAAGGTTCAGGATTGATCCAGAAAAATGGCACAAGCCTAAGGAGGAGTAAACCCATGCTGGAACGAGTAACGGAGCAACTGAATTACTGGCTGAGCGATTCTTATTTTGATGAGAAGACCAAGGAAGAACTGCTTGCGGTACGTAATGATGAGAAGGAAATAGAGGATCGTTTTTATAAGGATCTCGCCTTTGGTACCGGCGGACTGCGCGGTGTGATCGGCGCAGGCACCAACCGGATGAACATCTATACCGTTCGTAAGGCGACGCAGGGCCTTGCCAATTACATCAATAAGAACGGAGATCCGAAGAAGGGCGTTGCCATTTCCTATGACAGCCGCCGTATGAGTCCGGAATTTGCGAAAGAGACGGCACTTTGCCTTGCGGCAAACGGAATCAAGGCATATCTTTCCGACACGCTTCGCCCGGTTCCGGAAGAATCCTTTGCGCTTCGGTATTTCGGATGCCAGGCCGGTGTAGAGATCACGGCAAGCCACAATCCGCCGGAATACAATGGCTACAAGGTATACTGGGAGGACGGCGCGCAGGTGACACCGCCTCATGACACAGGCATCATCACGGATGTCAATGCGGTCTCCAGCTACGATGAGGTGAAGACCATGCCGGAGAAGGAAGCGGCGGAGAAGGGACTTCTTGTCTATTTCGGCAGAGAAATCGATGACGCTTACATGGAAGCCCTCAAGAAGCAGATCATCCATCCGGAGGTCATCCGGGAGATGGCGGATGATATCCGCATTGTCTATACACCGTTTCATGGAGCAGGCCTGGTTCCGGTGACGAGAGTTCTGGAAGAGCTTGGCTTCAAGCATGTTTATGTGGTTCCGGAGCAGAAGGATCCCGATCCGGATTTCACGACTCTGGAGTATCCGAACCCGGAGGATCCGAAGGCCTTTACGCTGGCACTGAAGCTTGCAAAGGAAAAGGACGCAGACATTGTTCTTGCAACGGATCCGGATGCGGATCGTCTCGGCATCTATGCCAAGGATGCGAAGACCGGCGAATACATTGCCTTTACGGGAAATATGTCCGGCATGCTGATCGGCGAGTACATTCTCCGCGAGAGAACGCTGACACATACGATGCCTGAAAAGCCTGCCTTCGTTACAACGATCGTGACGACGAATCTGGCAAAGGCAATCGCAGAGAAGTACGGCTGCCATTATGTGGAATGCCTGACCGGCTTTAAGTACATCGGCGAGCAGATCAAGCTCTTTGAGGAAGAGAAATCATACAATTATGTCTTCGGTCTTGAGGAGTCTTACGGTTGCCTTGCAGGAACGCATTCCCGCGATAAGGATGCACCGGTTGCCGTGATGATGCTGTGCGAGGCTGCTGCCTTCTACAAGAAGCAGGGACTGACGCTCTGGGATCAGATGCAGAAGATCTACAGCGAGTATGGCTTCTATAAGGAGACGCAGTATGCCATTACCATGAAGGGAATGGACGGAGCAGCTCAGATTGATGCGCTGATGGAGAAATTCCGCACAAATCCGCCGAAGAATTTCGGAAGCTGGAAGGTGGAAGAGTTCCGTGATTACGAGACCGGGAAAACCGTAAAGCCTGCAACCGGAGAAGAAGGAACGACAGGGCTTCCGAAATCGAATGTACTGTATTTTGCTCTGGATCAGGATGCATGGTGCTGTGCAAGACCTTCCGGAACGGAGCCGAAGATCAAATTCTACATGGGCGTAAAGGGAGAAAGTCTTGCCGATGCCGATGCGAAGGTGGAAGAGCTGACAGAGGCAGTGAAGGCAAACATCTGACATGGAATCCCTGCGGGTGCTGTGAATGGCTTTTTGGACAGATCTCAATAAAACAATCAGATACGCGCAAAGAAACGGAATTCGCGACACGTATTATGCCGCGGTTGAACGGCTTCGTGACAAGGTCGGTACCTCGTATTCGTATGAGGTACCGGCCTTGGGCAGTTTGGAGGAGCAGCGCAGTCAGTGGGAGAAGAGAAAGCGCGACGGAGACAGCTTTCCTCTGATCAGCATTCTGGTTCCCCTGTATCAGCCGGATCTTCGGTTTATGCGGGAGATGCTGGAATCCGTGGAGAAGCAGACCTACGGAAACTGGGAGCTGATTCTCGCGGACGGAGGCGGTACGGAAGCTGCTGCCAATTTAGCAGCTTCGTTTCAGGATCCCCGGATTCACTATGGGAAGCTTGAGGAGAACGGCGGCATTTCACGAAATACCAATGCCGCGGCATCCATGGCTTCCGGGGATTATATTGCTCTCCTGGATTATGACGATCTTCTGACGGAGGATGCCGTTTTTGAAGTGACGCATAAGATCGAGCGGACACAGGCGGAGATCATTTACTCGGATGAGGACAAGTGTGATCCGACGGGAAGAAAATTCTTTGAGCCGAACCGGAAGCCGGATTTTAATCCGGATTATTTTCTGAGCAACAATTATATCTGTCATCTTCTTGTCATGAAAAAGGAGCTGTTTCTGGCGCTTCGACTGCGCCCGGAATATGATGGAGCACAGGATTATGACCTCCTGCTCCGTGCACCCTGGTCCGGAATTGTGCATATTCCGAAGGTTCTGTATCATTGGCGGACGCACCCTGCTTCCACAGCAGGAAACCCGGGCAGCAAGAATTACGCATATCAGGCAGGAAAGGCAGCTCTTCAGGAGTATTTCCGTACCTGCCGGATCGATGCTGAGGTGACGGAGTCGAGACACAATGGCTTTTTCCGTGTGAATTACCGGCCGGATATTTTCTCACAGAGGCCGGAGGTCGGTGTTGTCGGAGGAAAGCTTCTCGATGAGCATCACCGGATCATTGGCGGAATGATGGATGAGAGCGGCCGGGTGGAATTCCTTGGCATGCATGAAATGGAAAGCGGCCCGATGCATCGGGCAGATACCATGCAGGATGCGCAGGCAGTAGATGTACGGTGCATGGAAATCCGCGATGAGCTTCGTCCGCTGTATCAGGCGGTGTTCAATGCTTCCTATGAGGGGCATGTGATGAAGCACACGGATGATCTTAAGACGATGAGCCTGGAATTCTGCCGTCAGGTAAGACAGCAGGGATATCTTGTTGTCTGGGATCCTGAAATGACAAAAATTTGCGATCAGAAATAAAAAGAGCCTGAAAGAACAAAGGCAGGAGAACGGGCAGGAACAGGTATGTCAGAATTCAGCAGTGAATTGATATCGGTTGTCATTCCGAACTATAATGGATCAGATTACCTGAGAGCGTGTCTGGATTCTGTCCTTGCGGGCAGTCTGGTTCCGAAAATCATTGTGGTAGATAACGGCTCTTCGGACTGCTCCTGCGAGATGGTGGAGAAGGAATATCCTCAGGTTCTGCTTCTTCGTCTGAAGGCCAATACCGGCTTTTGTCATGCTGTGAATGCGGGCCTTCATCTGGTCAGAACTCCGTATGCGATGCTTCTGAACAATGACACCAGCGTAGACAGAGACTGCCTGCAAAAGCTCCTCTGCGCAATGGAGAAGCGGCCGTCCTGCTTTGCAGTACAGGCACGGATGCTGTCCATGAAAGAGCCGGATCGCATCGATGATGACGGCGATCTGTACAATGCACTCGGCTGGGCTTTTGCAAGACATAAGAATGCGGAAAAGGGAAAAACCGCCGCAGCCCCTTTGTTTGCGGCCTGTGCGGGGGCGGCACTCTATCGCATGAGTGTGTTTGAAGAGATCGGCTGGTTCGATGAGCGGCACTACTGTTATCTGGAGGACCTGGATATCGGATGGAGAGCGCAGATCTTCGGACACCGGAGTTATCTGGAGCCCGGGGCAGAGGTGTTCCATGCCGGAAGTGCGACAGCAGGCGGCAAATACAGCGATTTTAAGGAAGTGATGACGGCGGGCAACAATGCCCTTCTTCAGTATAAGAACATGCCGTTTCTGCAGTACTGGCTGAATGCACCGCTGCGAAGCCTCGGAACTGCGGTTAAGAAGGCATATTTTACCCGAAAGGGACTGGGAGACGCCTATGCGGAAGGAATCCGCCGCGGCGAATTTCTGAAGGCTTCCTGCGCGGAATATACGGAATGCATCCGATACGGGATTCCGTATAAGAAATGTTCGATTCCGCAGGAGGCGGGTTTCCCGGAGAAGAAGGAGGATCTGATGGAGGTGCTTCCCATCTATCTCGGAAGAAAGATCCCTTTTGAGTGGAGGCATTTTCCTTATTACCTGTCGATTCAGGGGCAGCTCCTTGCGGGCTTGTTCCGGAGAAGACCCTCTGTGTGAATTTTGATTTGAGCGCATGATTAAAGACAATCAGATTTTTTTCAATCGTATGCATATTGTGCTGGATGGACTGGTGGTTGCGGTAAGCTTTCTGCTTGCCTGGGCCATCAAATTCCTGACGCCCCTCGCGGAATCCACACCGGGTGTCACAGCGTTGTCCGCAGAGACCTATTTCAGGACTCTGTATTTTATTGTACCCGGATATCTGATTCTGTACGGCATCTACAACCTTTATTCTTCCAAACGCTCATCGCGGATCCGCGTGGAGGTTGCCGGGATCTTCAAGGCAAACACGGTTGGAATCGGTCTTGTCATGATCAGCTTCTTCATGCTCTCCACGAGTGTGGACGGCGTGGTGGACTTTTCCAGAACGCTGATACTTCTGTTCTATGTCCTCAATATGATCCTGACATTTCTGTACCGGATGCTGGTACGGAAATTTCTGTATTTTATCCGCAGAAAAGGAAACAATTTAAAACATGTCATTCTGGTTGGCTATTCCAGAGCGGCGGAAGCCTATCTGGACCGCATTGCATCCAATCCGCAGTGGGGCTATGTTGTGCACGGCATTCTGGATGATCATGTTCCGCGCGGAACGCTGTACCGCGGGGTGAAGGTTCTGGGATCGCTTGGAAATCTGGAGTACATTCTTCCGGAGAACAAGATGGATGAGATTGCCATTACCCTTTCGCTGGAGGATTACGACAGTCTGGAGCACATTGTGGATTTGTGCGAGCGCGCCGGAGTTCATACGAAGTTTATTCCGGACTACGGTTCACTGTTCCCGTCACGGCCGTATACGGAGGACCTGATGGGACTGCCGGTCATCAATATCCGCTACGTTCCGTTGTCCAATACCTGGAATGCTCTTATGAAGAGACTGGTGGATATTTTCGGGTCGATTTTCTGCATTGTTCTGTTTTCTCCGGTCATGCTGTTTGCGGCGATCGGAACAAGAGTGACCAGCAAGGGACCGATTATCTACAAGCAGACGAGAATCGGACTTCATTCAAAGCCGTTTACCATGTACAAGTTCCGCACCATGAGGGTGCAGTCTGCGGAGGAAGAGAAGAAGGGCTGGACAATCCCGGGAGATGACCGGGTGACAAAATTCGGAAGCTTTCTGCGGCGCACCAGCATTGACGAAATGCCGCAGTTCTTTAATGTCCTGGCAGGAAAAATGAGTCTCGTCGGCCCTCGCCCGGAGCGTCCGCAGTTTGTGGATAAGTTCCGGGAGGAAATCCCGCGTTATATGGTAAAGCATCAGGTGCGGCCGGGAATTACCGGCTGGGCGCAGATCAACGGCTATCGGGGAGACACCTCCATCCGCAAGCGGATCGAGCATGATATTTATTACATTGAAAACTGGAGTCTCGGCTTTGACTTCCGGATTCTGTTTCTGACTGTTTTCAAGGGCTTTATCAATAAAAATGCGTATTGATTCTTTTGCCATTGTAATCGGAGAGGGAACGGACGTATACTGTCCTAGTTGATGTAATACAGTGCTTGTTCTGAAGGGGAAAGTGTAGTATTCTTAACAAATAGCATTTTGAAAGTTCACCGGGGGAGTTTTTCATGTCCAGACGTGATTATGAGGATTATAACGATCGTTATGAGGATCGTTACGATGACCGCTATGACGATCGGTATGATGACGGCTACGAGAATCAGGGTGCCGGAGATGACGATGTAGATTATGGCTACGAAGAGGGCGGTTATGACGATGACCGCTACGATGGGCGTTATCATGAAGGCTATGACGATCGCGGCTACTATGAAGACGATGATTACGCGGAGGATGACAGATACTCCGATGAATACGGCTATGGCGACGACCGCTATGACGACCGTTATGATGATGACTACGATGACCGCTATGGAAGAGGCGGAAGATCGGGAAGGTCGCCTTCGAGAGGGCGAAGCTCCGACAGAAGAAAGAAACGGACTGCGGTAATCGCAATTGAGCTTGTGGTTCTTGCCGCTGTGCTGCTGATTCTTTATTTTGTCACCCGCATCGGAAAGGTGGAGCGTGTCAACCTTCCGACGGAAGAGATCGAGAACAACATCGCCGATGTCGTAAAGGAGAACACAGAGAAGGGTGAGATGAAGGGGTACCGCAATATCGCCTTCTTTGGTGTGGATTCGACAAAGGGAGAGCTGGATCAGAATACACGAAGTGATTCGATTATCATCTGCTCCATCAATGAGGATACCGGAGATGTGAAGCTGGTTTCGGTATACCGTGATACGCTGCTGAATCTCGGTGATGGCACATACAACAAGTGCAATGCCGCTTACGCAAAGGGCGGAGCCGAGCAGGCAATCAACATGCTCAACCAGAATCTGGATATGAATATCACGGATTTCGTGACGGTTGGATTCGGCGGACTGACGGATGTCGTGGATGCTCTTGGCGGCATCACCATTACCGTGGAGGAGGATGAGATTTCTCATCTGAACAATTATCAGTCCACAATGGCGAAGGAACTCGGCAAGAACGGCTACACAGAGGTAACCCAGGCGGGCACACAGACCCTGAACGGTCTGCAGGCAACGGCATACTGCCGGATCCGTTATACCAGAGGCTGGGATTACAAGCGTGCAGCGCGGCAGCGTGCCGTTCTGTATGCCGTTATGGACAAGGCGAAGAAGGCGAATGTCGGACAGCTTGCTGACATTGTCAACAAGGTATCGGATGAGATCTACACCTCTTACAAGGTGAGCGATCTGGTTAACGATGTGCAGGCCATTGCGAACTATAACATGATTGCGGAGGACAGCATCGATACGATGCAGAACGGCTTCCCGCAGGAGGATGACCGGATTCAGGCAAACCTCGGCGGAGCGTTGGGTGACTGCGTTGTTCCGAGAGATCTGACCGACAACGTGGTATGGCTGCATGCGTTCCTGTTCGGCGATGAGAATTATGCAGTTTCGGATACTGTGAAAGAATTCAGCAGCCATATTTCCGAGATGACAAAGGATGCCGTTCCGGAAGAGATGACGGATGCGGATCACGCCTGATCCGGGGAAAAGAACCGTATTGCGGTGATCATCGAGAGATTCGCAGATGCTGCTAAATCCAAGGGGGGAGAGCCGGTGGTTCTCTCTCCTTTTTTGTCCGCGCACGCGCACAGCAGAGGATGCTCTTGCGTGCTGCGTGCTGCGAATGTCATCTATGATATAATACAGAGAGCCGGAAAGACCGGAAAATGGTCGGATCAGGAGCAAAATCCGGCATAAATCGCCTGAAAACAAGGGCAGAAAGACGAGAGAAAAGCGGCTTTGAACAAAGATAAGACGGACGGCCTGACGGTGGATGCGGTAATTCCAACCTTTCAACCGGGAAAGAGGCTGATCGGAATTCTGGAATGCCTGGAGAAGCAGACACTGCCGGTGCGATGTGTACGAATCATCAATTCCGGACGGGATGGCTTCCGACTGTTTCTTGAGGAAGCGCATCTTACGGAACAGCAGTTCCTGGAAAGCTATCCGTTTGTTTTGCTGGAGCACATTCCGAAGGAAGAATTTGACCATGGAAGAACAAGAAGCAAGGGCTTTGCGGCATGCATCGGAGCAGATTATGTTCTGGCAATGACGCAGGATGCTCTCCCTGCGGATGAGATGCTGGTGGAGAGGCTTGTACGTCCTCTCACGGAGAATGCGGATATTGCAGTCAGCTATGCAAGACAGCTTTCGAATCCGGATGCCTCCTGCGAGGAACGCATCTCCAGAAATTTTAATTACCCGGCACAGTCCATGATCAAGAGTGAGGAGGACACCGGGAGACTCGGAATCAAGGCTTATTTCTGCTCCAATGTCTGTGCGATGTATCGGAGAGCAACCTGGGAGCAGCTCGGAGGTTTTCCGGAGCATGCTATTTTCAATGAGGATATGGTCTATGCGGGAGGAGCCCTTCAGGCGGGATACCGGATTGCCTACGTGGCGGATGCGTGTGTGTATCATTCGCACTCTTACACGGCAGCGCAGCAGTTCCACCGGAATTTTGATCTTGGAGTTTCCCAGGCACAGAATCCGCAGATTTTTGCAAGGTTTTCTTCTGAAGGAGAGGGCATGCAATATGTGAAGGCGGTGATCAGACAGATGCGTAAGGAGAAGAAGGCGGGAGAGATTCCCGGCTTTGTGCTTCGTTGTGCGGCAAGATTTGCCGGCTATCGGATGGGAAAAGCCTATGAGCACCTTCCGGAGAAGCTGATTCTGCGTTTTACATCCAATCGGGGCTTCTGGATACAGCAGAAACAGGCACGGCTTAGTACCTGGCGGGAATAAGGGACAGATCCGTACGGAGATGTCCTGATTACAGAGCCGCACAGATGGCGGCAGGAGGTAAATGAATGTGTGGAATTGTCGGATATGTAGGTAAGAAACAGGCGGCACCGATTCTTCTGGACGGTTTGTCCAAGCTGGAATATCGTGGCTATGATTCTGCAGGACTCGCGGTTCGTTCAGACAGCGGGAACTTCGAAATTGTAAAAGCCAAGGGAAGGCTGAAGGTCCTTGAGGAGAAAACAAACAACGGCCTTTCGGTAGAGGGCTGCTGCGGAATCGGGCACACGCGCTGGGCAACACACGGAGAACCCAGTGAGAACAATGCGCATCCGCACGTCAGCAATGATAAGACGGTTGTCGGTGTTCACAACGGCATTATTGAGAACTATCAGGATGTCAAGAACAAGCTGCTGCGCCATAACTATCATTTCTATTCCGACACGGATACCGAGGTGGTCATCAATCTGATTGAGTTCTATATGAAGAAGTACAATCTCGGACCGATCCATGCAATTTCGCATATGATGATGCGCGTGCGGGGTACCTACGCTCTGGCCATTATGATCAAGGATTATCCGGGCAAAATTTTTGTCGCAAGAAAGGATGCGCCGATGGTCATCGGTGTCGGGGACGGAGAATCCTATCTTGCATCGGATGTTCCGGCCATCCTGAAATACACCCGGACGGTGTATTACATTGATAATATGGAGGTAGGCGTCCTCGAGGCGGACAAGATCACCTTCTACAATATTGATCAGGAAGAAATTGAGAAAACACCCACGCAGGTACAGATGGATGCAGAGGCGGCGGAGAAGGGCGGATATCCGCACTTCATGCTGAAGGAGATTCATGAACAGCCTCGTGCGGTGAAGGACACGATCCATTCGATGATTGGCGAGGACGGCAGAATTGATCTTGAGAAAACCGGTCTTACGGAGGAAATGCTCCGGGATCTGAATCAGATCTATATCATCGGCTGCGGCTCTGCCTATCATGTAGGGGTTGCGATCCAGTATGTGATCGAGGATCTTGCAAGGTGCCAGGTTCGAATTGAACTGGCTTCGGAATTCCGTTACCGGAACCCCCTTATTGCATCGAACAGCATGGCGATCATTATCAGCCAGTCCGGGGAGACTGCAGATTCTCTGGCGGCGCTTCGCCTTGCCAAAGCCAATGGAATGAAGACACTGGCAATTGTCAATGTAGTGGGCTCTTCCATTGCAAGAGAAGCAGATCACGTTCTGTATACGCTTGCAGGACCGGAGATCGCAGTTGCCACAACCAAGGCCTACAGCACACAGCTTGTTGCCGGCTATGTTCTTGCCGTAGCACTTGCGGCTGCCAAGGGAACCATTGATGCGGAGAAGGAAGCTGCTCTGATTGAAGAAATCTGCGCGCTTCCGGACAAGATCGAGCACGCTCTGGAGGATAAGGAACGAATCCAGTGGTTTGCGGCAAAGCGCAGCAATGCAAAGGACATTTTCTTCATTGGCCGCGGAATCGATTATGCGATTTCGCTGGAGGGTTCGCTGAAGCTCAAGGAGATCAGCTACATTCATTCAGAGGCTTATGCTGCCGGAGAACTCAAGCATGGAACCATCTCGCTGATTGAAGATGGGACACTTGTTGTTGGCGTCCTGACGCAGCCGGATCTGTTTGAGAAGACGGTCAGCAACATGGTAGAGGTGAAGAGCCGCGGCGGATATCTGATGGGGTTGACCACGTATGGAAATTACGCCATTGAGGATACGGCAGATTTCACCGTGTACATTCCGAAAACCGATCCGCATTTTGCAACCAGTGTTGCGATTATCCCGCTGCAGCTGCTGGCGTATTATGTCAGTGTGTCAAAGGGACTGGATGTGGACAAACCGCGGAATCTGGCGAAGTCGGTAACGGTGGAGTAAGACACTCGGAAACGGCTGATGCCGTTTCCGAGTGTTTCGAGCAACCGCGGAGCGTTTGCTCGCGCTTCGGAGAAACCGCATCCGCGGCTTTCTCCTTGCGGCATCCGGCAGACCGGAAAGACAGAACGGAAAATTTAAAAGGAGTAGGGAAATATGGATTTAAGAGCAGGCGGAGAGGGCGCAGACAGCTACGAAGAGGTCATGCTGATTTATAACGGAGCACTTCGTCAGATTCAAACCAAGCTCAGCATCCTGAATGATGAGTTCCAGCATGTGCACAATTACAATCCAATTGAGCATATCAAGGCGAGACTGAAGACACCGGAGAGCATCGTCAACAAGCTCAAGCGCCATGGGTATCCGTCCACGCTGGAGAACATGGTGAAGTACTGCAATGACATTGCCGGAGTGCGTGTCATCTGTGATTTCACGTCGGATATCTATAAAATTGCGGATATGATCAGCAATCAGAGCGACATCCGTGTGCTCGCGATCAAGGATTATCTGGCCAATCCGAAGCCGAGCGGCTACAAGAGCTATCACATGATTGTCACAGTGCCGGTTTATCTGTCAGACCGGATCGTGGACACGAAGGTGGAAATTCAGATCCGGACGATTGCCATGGATTTCTGGGCCAGTCTGGAGCATAAGATACAGTATAAATTTACGGGAGATGTTCCTTCCGGAATTGCGGAGGAGCTGCTGGAATGCGCGAAGATGGTTTCCAATCTGGATGAGAAGATGCTGCTTTTGAATAATGAGATTCAGGAATTCCAGGTGGAAGAAGACTCTCAGGTGAAGTAAACAGAAAAAACAGAATAAAAAAGAGGAGTGCCCGGACGCCTTTCGGCGCCCGGGCTTATTATGAAAAAATTATCAAACTGTTGATTGATTTGATGGTTTTAATATAGCAGACAATTATGAACAAAATATGAACAAGCCTTGAATATATGTGAATTTTGTCCAAATAGTAAAAGAGACAGATGTAAAAACGAGACAATATGACGGTGACCGGCGGGGCGTTGTTCGTTGTAAAAAAGGAGTGATAATGGTATCATGATTCTGTTTAGCATATGCTGAACAGATACCGGATATGAAATCATTCCAACTCAGAAGGGGTTGTATCATGAGCGATCAGTTTATGCAGGAAGTACAGGCAGAGGAGCATTCCATCGAGGATCTGGAGAGGAAGATCTCGCAGGGGACCGGCATCGGTGAGGCAGCGGCAGATGACATGATCCGCGCCAACGAGGAAGCACAGGCCATTGAGGTGGATACATTGAAGGATACGGTTCTGGCGTACCAGAGACAGATCGAGGAATTGAAGGAGCTCTACGATAAGAATCGTGTGCTGGTGGACGAGATGCGCAAGATGAGCATTGAGACTACAAAGGGTGTGCAGGATGTGATGAAGGCATCGGCACAGGCACTGTCGGATAACAGCAATGCGCTGCGTGATGTGGACTTTGGCAGGATGCAGGAGGACTCCAGAAAGAGCACCGAGGAAACCTCGAAGAAGCTCGAAGAGAAGCTCACGGAATCCATTGAGCAGTCTCAGCAGAAAATTGCCGATCTTCTGCAGCAGTCGGATGATTTTTCCCATAAAGAAAATGTGCGGGTTTACCGCAATGTACAGGCGGCCGTGGAGCAGCTTCTGAAGAAGCAGACCGATGATCTTAAGGAGAAGCTGGATGAGGAGAAGCAGCCTTCCGGGGCAGCGGTGAGCGGCGTTCAGATTGCAACGCTTGTCGCTGTTCTGGCAGGGGTTATTCTGGAAGCTCTGCATGCCTTTGGTGTATTATCGATGTTCTTCGGATGATGCGGTAAATGATTCGTCATAATGGTAAGAAAACTGAATTCTGGTTTCTGACCGTATCTGCATTTGTTCTGTGTGCCGTGCTTTTTCTGTTTCCCAATTATGTTCCGTTTGGAAAGGGAGACGATAACATGTTTACCGTGTCCTTAAACGGGGAAGAGGTTGGTGTGACTGCTTCGGAAGAAGAGGCCAGAGAATGCTTCCGGATGGCCCGCCGTGAGATCGCACAGACCAGTGATACTCCGCTGTTTATCGATGCAAATCTGGAAATCACAGGAGAGCATGTCAACTGGGGGAAAACGGACAGTGAACGCGATATTGTAGATCAGATGAAGCTCATTCTTTCGAAGCATGAGCTCCTGACGCTGCAGCATTGCTATACCGTGAAGATTGGTGAGTACATTTTCAACATGGCCTCCGCAGACGACATCAAGTCACTGCTGAATGAGGTGCTGGAGCAATATGATCCGGAGCGGGATTATGTTGTTCGCGTGCTGACGGATACAGAGCGCGAGGTGAATGCGCTGACCTATGAGGTCCTGACGACCAGTGAACAGGCGAAGCAGGAGGAGAAGCAGAATCAGCTTCCGGCAGCCGGCATTGAGCAGGCTTTTTCCAGACTGTTTGAGGATGTAAAGCCTGCGGTCGGCAAGGATTTTGAAGACTATATTCTGGGGCTCCAGAAAATCGACTTCGGCGAGAAAATAGAAATATCGGAAACCTACCTTCCGTCCAATCTGGTGGCCTCTCTGGATGAGGCAAAGGCGGACGTGACGGGAGAGGTCGCCAAGGATGCAGTCTGTGAGGTCGCGGCAGGAGATACGCTTTCCGGCATTGCATCCAGGTATGGACTGACGACACAGGAGCTGATTGCGGTCAACGGTCTTTCCGGTGAGAATGCTATTATACGTCCCGGAGATGTTCTGAGTGTCAAGGTGGCAGAGCCGAAGCTGACAGTACTGTATACCAATCAGGAATATTACGAGGAAGATTATAAGGCGGATACCATTTATAAGGAAAACAGTGAATGGTATACGAATAAGTCGCAGGTGATTCAGACAGGCAGCCCCGGACACCGGCGCGTCATTGCTCTGGTAAATTACCGGGACGATGCCGTACAGAGCCGTGAAATTGTGAAGCAGGAAACCACGGTGGAGGCAGTTCCGGAGATCATTGAGGTCGGGACCAAGAACCCGCCGACCTATATCTGGCCGGTATATGGTCGGCTTTCTTCCGGATTCGGAGGACGTAAGGCACCGAAGGCGGGGGCAAGCACCTATCACAAAGGAATTGATGTCGCGGTTGCGACAGGAACCTCTGTCATGGCAACGAGCGGCGGAAAGGTTACCGCGGCCGGCTGGCAGTCCGGATATGGATATGTGGTCTATATTGATCACGGCGGCGGAGTTACTTCGCGGTACGGACACCTCTCCAAGGTTCTGGTTAAGGTCGGACAGTCGGTGTCGCAGGGAGATGTTATTGCGCGTTCGGGAAATACGGGCAACAGCACCGGGCCGCATCTGCATTTTGAGATTCGAGTGAACGGAAACGCCGTGAATCCGCTCGGCTATTTGAACTGAGTAGTTTCACGAATGGCTGAAATATGGGGATTGCTTGACGGAAGGCCGGATGGGGAGTATCCTTATACGGCGTTATGCCTGCTTGTTCCGCATGCGTTTTTTGGCGTATTTCAGGATTCGGGCGGAAGAGACAGTAATCATTTATGAAGAAGAAAGGCACGGAGCCTTGTGCTTCCGAGAGCCTGTTTAGGAGAACGGTGCATGCTGCATTACGTTGTGAAAGGCGGGACGCCTCTTTGCGGAGAGGTTGAGATCGGGGGAGCGAAGAACGCTGCTCTTGCGATTGTTGCGGCCTCTATCATGGCAGATGAGCCTGTTACAATTGAAAATGTTCCGGATGTGTCGGATATCCGCGCCATTACCGGAGCGATTGCGGAGATCGGCGGAGTTGTAGAGCATCCGGATCCGCATACCTATGTGATCAACGGCGCCTTTATTAAGGATGAGCCGGTGGATACGGAGGCCGTTCGAAAGATTCGCGGGTCCTACTATCTGATCGGTGCGCTTCTTGGCAAGTACAAGAAGGCAGAGGTAGCACTTCCGGGCGGCTGTAATATCGGACTGCGTCCGATTGATCAGCACATTAAGGGATTCCGTGCGCTTGGAGCCGATGTTCGGGTGGCATCTCCCGGCATGGTGGTTGCGAAGGCCGATGAGCTGCTCGGAAGCCATATCTATATGGATGTGGTGTCTGTGGGCGCAACCATTAACGTGGTCATGGCAGCTGCACTTGCGAGGGGCAATACCATCATTGAGAATGCGGCGAAGGAGCCTCATGTTGTGGATCTTGCCAACTTCCTCAACAGCATGGGAGCCCGCATCAAGGGCGCCGGTACCGATGTCATCCGTATCAAGGGCGTGGAAAAGCTGCATGGGACTACATATTCCATCATTCCGGATCAGATTGAAGCAGGAACCTATATGTATGCGGCTGCTGCGACGCATGGAGATGTCACGATTACCAATGTTATTCCGAAGCATCTGGAGTCTCTGACGGCGAAGCTCCTTGAGATCGGCTGCGAGATTATCGAATCGGATGATTCTGTCAGGGTTGTGGCGAAGAGAAGACTGGATCACACGAACGTGAAGACGCTTCCTTATCCGGGCTATCCTACGGACATGCAGCCTCAGATCAGCGTCCTTCTCGGCCTGTCCAACGGGACCAGCATCGTGACGGAGAGTATTTTCGAGAACCGCTTTAAGTATGTGGATGAGCTGACGAAGATGGGGGCCTCCATCCGCGTAGAGGGCAACACTGCCATCATCGACGGAGTGGCATCCTACAGCGGCGCCAATCTGAATGCGCCGGATCTTCGCGCAGGAGCTGCACTGGTTGCGGCAGCGCTTGCCGCAAACGGCTACTCGGAGATTTACGACATTCACTACATTGAACGCGGATACGAGCGGTTTCCGGAAAAGCTTCGCGCATTGGGCGCCTGCATTGCCAAGGTGGATTCCGCGGATGAAGAGCGAAGAGCGGTCAATGAATTCAATCTGCGGATTGTCGGATAATGTCGGGGCACTTTACAAGTGTACAGACGGCTGTTACAATAATCCGCGTAACTGAATATCAATATTTGCTGAATGTTTTTCAGGGCAGGGTGCAATTCCCTACTGGCGGTACAGTCCGCGACCCTGCGGCGTCAGAAGCTGACGGTGCAGGCTGATTCGGTGCAAGTCCGAAACCAACAGTACAGTCTGGATGGAAGAAGAATGATCAGGCAAGATGAGAGAAGGAAGCTCCGGATGAATCGGAGATGCCTTCGAAATCGATCTGTGAATGTACTGCCCTGTGTCCTCTGAGAAGAAGGACGCAGGGCTTTTTTCTGTCAGAAGCCGGAAGAAGCCGGGAAACCGGAACCGGCATCGGACAGGCTGCGTTCATGGACTCACCTTTCTGAACCGATGAAAAACCAGCAGGAGAGCCGCGGAGAATGCGGCAGAAAGGAAGAACCATGACAGAACTCAGAGTAGAAAACACAGTAAAACGAAACGAGGGAGCAGCCGGAAAACCGGCAGGAAAGGCAGGAAGCGGATCGAAGGACCGCGTGCGTGTGATTACGGTAACCGGCGTTTTGTCTGCAGTTGCATTTCTTCTGCAGCTGATTGAGATTCCGCTCCCGATGCTGATGCCGACGTTTATCAAATTTGATTTCTCTGATCTTCCCGCACTGATCGGAAGCTTTGCGCTGGGACCGGTCTGCGGCATTGTAATTGAGCTGATCAAGAATGTGCTTCATGCACTTCTTGCAACAGGCTCCTTTGGCGTAGGAGAGCTTTCCAACTTTGTACTCGGAGCTGTTTTTGTCGGTGTTGCAGGCTGCATTTACCGCAGAAGCCGTTCGAAGAAGGGGGCATTGATTGCATCGCTGACAGGAGCCATTGTCATGGCGGCAATCTCCTTCCCGTCCAACCTGTTTATCGTTTATCCGGTGTATTATCAGTTCATGCCGGAGGAGACGATTCTGGCAGCGTATCAGACGATTCTTCCCGGGATGAAGAGCATCGCGCAGAGTCTTCTTGTGTTCAACGTGCCCTTTACCTTCGTCAAGGGAATTCTGGATGTTGCAATTACCTTTGCAGTTTACAAGAAGATTTCTCCCATCCTCAAGGGAAATGACTGAGTGATTTTCCGGCTGCCGGAAGGTGGTAAACGGGAAGCAGAAAGTGTATGATAAAGACCGTCGAAGCGACAGCTCCGGCGGTCTTTGCTTACTGCGAAGTCGGAAGAAACAGTAAGATTCTTGCTTAGGAAATGAGGAAGCATATGCAGCATTACGATTCATTTTCCGCAGAGGAAACCTATGATATCGGAAGAGCGCTTGCCGAAAAGGCAGTCCCGGGAGAGATCTATGCACTTTCCGGAGATCTTGGTGTGGGAAAGACGGTTTTCACCAAGGGTTTTGCGGCAGGACTCGGGATTACGGAGCCGGTGAACAGTCCGACCTTTACCATTCTGCAGGTTTACGAGGGAGGAAGGCTTCCGCTTTATCATTTTGACGTGTACCGCATCGAGGAGCCGGAGGAAATGGAAGAGGTCGGGCTCGATGATTATCTGTTCGGAAAAGGCGTCTGTCTGATCGAATGGGCGGAGCAGATTGCGGAATGTCTGCCGGAAACGACAAAGATCATACGGATTCGGAAGGACCTCGCAAGAGGACTGGACTATCGTAGCGTTGACGTGGACGGAAGAACGGAAGAGCGGACAGAAGGATCGAAGGACAGGAGATAACAGTGAAGATTTTAGCAATTGAGGCTTCCGGACTGACAGCCGGCTGCGCCGTTGTCTGCGACGGGAAGCTGATTGGAGATTACAACATACAGTATCAGAAAACACACTCGCAGACGCTGGTTCCCATGCTGGATGAGCTGAAGCGCATGACGGAGCTGGATCTTTCCACGCTGGATGCGATTGCGATTACGGAAGGGCCGGGAAGCTTTACGGGACTTCGGATCGGTGCGGCGACGGCAAAGGGCATCGCTCTGGTTCTGGACAAGCCGATTCTGCCGGTTCCCACGGTGGACAGCCTTGCGTTTAATTTGTTCGGAACGCAGGATCTGGTATGCCCCATTATGGATGCAAGGAGGCACCAGGTTTACACCGGCATTTATGAAGAACGGGACAAGCCGGTTCGTCTTCGGGAGCAGTGTGCGGTTTCTGTGGAGGAGCTTGCACAGGATCTGAACGAGCGGGGAAGAGAGGTGATTTTCCTCGGGGACGGAGTTCCGGTTTATCAGAGCGTACTGGACGAACTTCTGAAGGTGCCGCACCGCTATGCACCGGGGCATCTTGCCATGCAGCGCGCAGCGTCAACGGCTGTTCTTACTGAGCTTTTGTACGAGGAGCAGGGAGAGCGGTGCCTCGTTTCTTCCGATGACTTCCGTCCGGAATACCTGCGGAAATCACAGGCAGAGCGCCAGAAGGAGGAAGCGCAGCAGCAGGGCAGAATGGCATCGCTTGCTGCCGGAAGGCTGATTCGGGACCTGGAGGCGGAAGGCAGGAAATCAGAGAGGTAGTTTGGGAAATTGGAAGGTAAGATTTGTATTCGCCGTATGACGGAGGAAGACATTCCGCAGGCTGTGGAAATTGAAAAGCTTTGCTTTTCAGAGCCATGGACCGAAGGCTCCTATCGCAGCTGTTTTCTCAGAGACGGCACGCAGAGCTGGTTTTATGCGGCGGTACGGGAGGATTCTCCGGAGGAGCTGCTTGGAATCGTCGGATTGTCCCGGATGGGCGATGACGGAGAAATTGCCAATGTGGCGGTTTTGCCGCAGCATCGCAGGAAGGGAATCGCGAGAATGCTCCTGGAAAAAGCATTGGCGGACGGAAGCAGCTGCCTGGGCCTGCACGATTTTACCCTGGAGGTTCGCGCCGGGAACGATGCGGCCATCCGGCTGTATGAATCGGAAGGCTTCCGGACAGAGGGAATAAGGCCTCGGTTTTACCGGAATCCGGAGGAGGATGCGAAGATCATGTGGAGACGAAAGGAATGATGCCGCGCGGAGGTTTTTATGATTGATGTTTGTCTGCTTGGAACCGGAGGAATGATGCCGCTGCCGTATCGGTGGCTGACATCACTGCTGGTTCGTTATAACGGGAAGAGCATTCTTCTCGACTGCGGTGAGGGCACGCAGATTGCACTGAAGAAAAAGGGCTGGAGTCCGAATCCGATTTCGCTCATTCTGATCACTCATTTTCATGCGGATCACATCGCAGGGCTTCCCGGTATGCTTCTTTCGATGGGAAACAGTGACCGGAGAGAGCCGGTGATGATTGTCGGTCCGAAGGGCCTCTCCCGGGTCATTGAGAGTCTTCGCGTCATCGCACCGGAGCTTCCGTTTGAAATTGTCTGCAAGGAGCTGACCGAGGATACGGAGACCTTTGAGCTTCCGGGCGAAAAGGATCTGCACATCCGTGCCTTTCGTGTGAATCACAGGGTTCCCTGCTATGGCTACAGCTTCGTGCTCGACCGCGCCGGCAAATTCGATGCGGAGGCGGCAAGGGCACAGGAGATTCCGATCATGTTCTGGTCGAGACTTCAGAAGGGCGAAATCATCGAAGAGGATGGAAGAAAATATGTGCCGGATATGGTGATGGGGCCTGCCAGAAAGGGCCTGAAGATCACCTATACGACGGACTCTCGTCCCTGCGACAATATCACCGAGGCCGCCAGAGGCGCAGACCTGTTTATCTGTGAAGGCATGTACGGAGAGGATGACAAGCTCTCCAAGGCCAAGGAAAAGAAGCACATGACCATGCGGGAGGCGGCAAGGATTGCGGCGGCGGCGCAGCCTTCGCAGATGTGGCTTACGCATTACAGTCCGTCGGAGATGCGGCCGCAGGAGTTCCAGAGTGATCTCCGGAAGATCTTTGCGAGAACGGTCTGTGCCAGGGACGGAAGGAATCTGACACTGAACTTTGAAGAGGAAGAGGGAACCCGCAGCGAGGCATAAAGATGGAAAAAGATATTACGATTCTGGGAATTGAGTCCAGCTGTGATGAAACGGCTGCGGCGGTTGTGGTAAACGGAAGAACGGTTTTGTCCAATGAGATTTCTTCCCAGATAGACATACATACCCTGTACGGAGGAGTGGTGCCGGAAATAGCCTCCAGAAAGCACGTGGAGCGTGTGAATCAGGTGATCCGTGAGGCACTCCGGAAGGCAGACCGGAAGCTCTCGGATCTGGATGCAATTGCGGTGACCTATGGTCCGGGACTGGTAGGAGCGCTCCTTGTCGGAGTGTCGGAAGCAAAGGCAATCAGCTTTGCGAGCGGAATTCCGCTTGTCGGGGTGCATCACATCGAGGGACATATCAGCGCAAATTATATTGCAGCTCCGGAGCTTGAGCCGCCGTTTCTGTGCCTGGTGGTTTCCGGCGGTCATACACATCTTGTGATTGTCAGGGATTACGGCGAGTATGAGATCCTTGGCCGCACGATGGATGACGCGGCAGGAGAAGCCTTTGACAAGGTGGCAAGAGCGGTAGGCCTTGGTTACCCGGGAGGCCCCAAGATCGACCGGGCTGCCAGGGAGGGAAATCCGGACGCAATCCATTTCCCGCGCGGAAAGGTGTCAGATTCTGCCTTTGATTTCAGCTTCAGCGGCCTGAAATCTGCAGTTCTGAATTACCTGAATACGGAGGAAATGGCAGGACGCAGCATCTGCGTTCCGGATGTTGCAGCATCCTTCCAGAAATCGGTTGTGGAGGTTCTGGTGGGACATGCCATGGCTGCGGCAAAGGAATATCATTGCAGCCGCTTTGCACTGGCAGGAGGCGTTGCCTCCAACAGCGCGCTTCGGGCTGCGGCAAAGGAAGCCTGCGAAGAAAACGGAATTACGTTTTACTGCCCGCCGCCGATTCTGTGCACCGACAATGCGGCCATGATCGCATGTGCAGGCTACTATGACTATCTGCACGGAAAGCGGAGCGGGCTTGATCTGAATGCGGTTCCGAATCTTGCACTCGGAGATGCATGATCCCGGATTTTCTTCGCATATCTTTGGGAGGGTGGAGCAAGATGACAGAGCAGAATGAACTGGCTCGCTGCACGGCAGTACTGCTGGCAGCAGGAAAAGGAACCAGACTCGGCGGAGATCTGCCGAAGCAGTACCGGGATATTGCAGGAATTCCTCTGGCCGCAAGATCGCTGGAGGCACTGGCGTCCAGTGAGATTATTTCAGATATCGTCATGGTGATTCCGGAGGGAGATGAAGAGTACATCCGGGAGCATATTTTTCCTGTGGTTCCGGAGGCTGCGAGGAAGGTGCGTGCCTTTGCAAACGGTGGTGCGGAACGCTATCACTCGGTTGCAAACGGATTGGAAGCCATCTCCTGGCCCTGCAGCTATGTGTTTATTCATGACGGCGCAAGGCCGTTTATTGATCATGCATCGCTGGGACGGCTGTATGAGGCAGTCCGGGAATGCGGCGCTGCGGTAGCCGGCATGCCGAGCAAGGACACGGTCAAGATGGCGGGAGAAGACGGATATGTGGCCTCCACGCCGGACCGGAGCCATGTGTGGATCATTCAGACGCCGCAGGTGTTTGAGAAAAATCTGATTACCGAGGCCTACAGGGAAATGATGCAAAAGCTCCCGGAATTACAGGCACAGGGCATTCACATCACGGACGATGCCATGGTCGCAGAACAGATGAAGAAGACCAGTATCCGCCTTGTGAAAGCATCCTATCGCAACATCAAGATCACGACACCGGAGGACATTGCGGTTGCGGAGGCCTTTCTGAGTTAAGAGAGCTGATTTTGAAAGGAAGGGAACAATGTCTTTTGTCCATCTGCATTCACATACGGAATATTCTCTTCTGGATGGCTCCAACAAGGTCCGCGCCTATGCGGAACGCGTGAAGGAGCTTGGCATGAACGCGGCTGCGATCACAGACCATGGCAACATGTATGGCGTGATCGAGTTCTATCTGGCCTGTCAGGATGCGGGAATCAAGCCAATCATCGGCTGTGAAGTCTATGTGGCGCCCGGTTCACGCTTTGATCGTGAAATCGGAGACCATTCGGATCGTTATTATCACCTGATCCTTCTTGCAGAAAACGAGACGGGATATCAGAACTTATCCAAAATTGTCAGCCGTTCCTTTACGGAAGGCTATTATTATAAGCCACGGGTCGACAAGGAGCTTTTGCGTGAATTCCATGAGGGAATCATCTGCTCCTCGGCGTGCCTTGCGGGCGAGGTCGCAAGAGACCTTGTGCGCGGTGACAAGGAGGCGGCAGAGAAGGCAGCACTGGAATACCAGGATATTTTCGGAAAGGGGAATTTCTTCCTGGAGCTGCAGGATCACGGCTATCCGGACCAGCAGACTGCCATTGCAGGGATCCTTGAGCTGTCGAGGAAGCTGGATATTCCGATGATTGCGACCAATGACTGCCATTATACGTTTGCCGATGACGCGCAGGCACACGATGTTCTTCTCTGCATTCAGACAGGCAAAAAGGTCAGCGATGAGAACCGGATGCGCTATCCGGGCGGACAGTTCTATATCAAGAGCGAGGAAGAGATGAGAGAGCTCTTCCCATATGCACAGGAAGCTCTGGACAATACGCAGAAAATTGCGGATCGCTGCAATGTTACCATTGAATTCGGCAAAACGAAGCTGCCGCACTTCTCGGTGCCGGAGGGGTATGATTCCTGGACATACCTGAACAAGCTTTGTGACGACGGCTTTGCGCGCAACTATCCGGACGATGACGGAACGGTAAGAAAGCGGCTCGATTATGAGCTCTCTGTCATCCGGAAAATGGGATATGTCGACTACTTCCTGATTGTCTGGGATTACATCAACTGGTCGAGAGAGCATGGAATTGCGGTGGGCCCGGGAAGAGGCTCCGCGGCGGGCTCTGTGGTATCCTACTGCACCGGCATCACGCAGCTTGACCCGATCCGGTACTCGCTGCTGTTCGAGCGCTTTCTGAATCCGGAGCGCGTATCCATGCCCGATATTGACGTGGACTTCAGCTTCGAGAGAAGACAGGAAGTCATCGATTATGTCACACGTAAGTATGGCAAGGATCAGGTGGTGCAGATCATCACCTTCGGAACCATGGCAGCACGGGGCGTCATTCGCGATGTCGGGCGCGCGATGGATCTTCCGTACAGCTTCTGCGATACGGTCTCCAAGATGGTTCCGAATGAACTGAATATCACGCTGGATAAGGCACTGAAGGAGAATCCGGATCTGAAAAAGGCTTATGACAGCGACGAAAGAGTGCACGAGCTGATTGAGATGTCGAGAAAGCTGGAGGGTCTGCCAAGGCACACCTCTGTGCATGCCGCAGGTGTAGTGATCTGTTCGGAGCCGGCAGAGGATCTGATTCCGTTGTCCCGCGCAGCAGATGGTTCCATCACCACACAGTTCACGATGACAAGAGTGGAACAGCTTGGCCTTCTGAAGATGGATTTCCTGGGACTTCGCACGCTCACGGTCATTCAGAATGCGGTGGAGATGGCAAACCGCTCCATCAGGGAGGCAGGCGGCACCTACCCTTCCTATGAACCGATGGTCGGGAAGGAGAAAATCACGCAGAATCCGGCAGGGACAGTCATTGACATCGACCGGATTGATTACAACGACAGGAGGGTATTCACCTACCTTTCGACGGGAAAAACCGAAGGCGTGTTTCAGCTGGAATCCGGCGGAATGCAGAGCTTTATGAAACGCCTGCAGCCGGAAAGCCTGGAGGATGTCATCGCCGGAATTGCTCTGTACCGTCCGGGCCCGATGGATTTTATTCCGAAATACATTGCAGGCAAACAGAATGCCGGAAGCGTTACCTATGATGCGAAGGAGCTGGTACCCATTCTGGAGCCGACATACGGATGCATTGTCTACCAGGAGCAGGTCATGCAGATCGTGCAGGAGCTCGGCGGCTATTCCCTTGGCCGCGCCGATCTGGTCCGCCGCGCCATGAGTAAGAAGAAAACGCATGTCATGGAAGAGGAACGGCATAACTTCGTGGAAGGAAATGCAAAGGAGCAGGTGCCGGGATGTGTCTCGAAGGGAATTCCGAAGGAGACGGCGAATCACATCTATGACACGATGATTGATTTTGCCAAATATGCGTTTAACAAATCCCACGCAGCCTGCTATGCCATTGTGACCTATCAGACCGCGTGGCTGAAGTATTATTATCCGACGGAATTCATGGCAGCGCTCTTAACCTCTGTCATTGATTTTCCTGCGAAGGTGGCCGGCTACATTCTGGCCTGCAGGGACATGCACATTAAGCTTTTGCCGCCGGACATCAATGAAGGTGTTGCCGGCTTCTCGGTTGCGGGCGGTGCCATCCGGTATTCGCTGACTGCAATCAAGGGCGTGGGAGAGCCTGTGATTCAGGCGATTGTCCGGGAACGGGAGGCGAACGGAAAATTCCGTGATCTGCAGGACTTCATCGGCCGCACGACCGGCCTTGCCGTCAACCGCCGCGTCGTGGAAAGCCTGATCAAGTCCGGTGCATTCGACTGCTTCGGCGTAACCAGGAAGCAGATGATGAGCGTTTACATCCGCATGATGGAAGAGCAGGCAAACGCAGCGAAGAACAATATGGCAGGTCAGATGAGCCTGTTCGATATCGTGCCGGAGGAGGCGAAGAAGGAGTTTCGGATTTCCTATCCGGATGTCGGCGAATATGATAAACAGATGAAGCTTGCCTTTGAAAAGGAGGTCCTTGGCATTTATGTCAGCGGACATCCTCTGGAGGATTATGCAGGGTTGTGGAAGGCACATGCGGGGGCAAGGGCCGCAGACTTCTATCTGGACGAAGAGACCGGAAGCTCAAAGGTGACGGATAACCAGGACGTGACGGCAGGCGGAATGATCACGGAGGTTAAGCTCAAGTATACGAAGAACAATCAGGTGATGGCCTTTGTGACACTGGAGGATCTGACCGGGAGCATGGAGGTCATTGTGTTTCCGAAAACCTATGAAACGTATGTCGATGTTCTGAAGGAGGACGCCAAGGTTTTCATTCAGGGACGCGTGTCACAGGAGGAAGACAGGGACTCCAAGCTGATCGCAAGAAGCGTGGTTTCATTTGATACTATGCCCAGGGAGATCTGGGTTCGTTTTGCAGATGAAATGGCTTACACATCCGGCGGGGCGGATCTGATGTCGATCGTGGACCGCTTCGGCGGAAGGGATCAGGTGGTCATCTATATCGAAAGCATCCGTGCCATGAAAAAGCTTCCGCCGGGGCAGGGAATCCGTGCGGACGAGGAGTCGCTGAAGCTGTTAAAGGAAAAATTCGGAGACAGGAATGTCACGATCCGGTGACGGAAGAGCCTGCAATTGCATGAGAGAACAAACATGAGTATGATAGAAGTAACTGCTTCGCAACAGAGAAACAAGGACAGCTGTGGATGAATGGCAGTATCGGAGGACATACAATGGCTGAGAATAAAGTGAAAACAATCGGCATTCTTACCAGCGGCGGCGATGCTCCCGGCATGAACGCGGCAATTCGTGCCTGCGTGCGCAAGGGAATTCAGAACGGCCTTACGATCAAGGGAATTGAGCGCGGATATTCGGGTCTGCTGCAGGAAGAAATCATAGATATGGATAAGCACAGCGTATCGGATATCATCCAGAGAGGCGGAACCATTCTCGGGACAGCAAGATGCGAAGAGATGCGCACAAAGGAAGGACAGGAGGAAGCGGCCCGGATCTGCAGAAAGCATGGGATCGACGGACTGATTGTCATCGGAGGAGACGGCTCCTACCGCGGCGCCCTTGCACTGTCCCGCCTTGGCATCAATGCGATCGGCCTGCCAGGAACCATCGATCTGGATATTGCATGTACGGATTATACCATCGGCTTTGACACTGCCATCAATACGGCGATGCAGGCAATCGACAAGGTTCGTGACACCTCTTCCTCGCATGAGCGCTGCAGCATCATCGAGGTTATGGGACGAAATGCCGGGTACATTGCACTCTGGTGCGGCATTGCAAACGGCGCAGAGGATATTCTACTTCCGGAGAAATATGATTACGACGAGCAGAAGATCGTAGACAACATCATCAACAACCGCAAGCACGGCAAGAAGCATCACATCATCATCAACGCCGAAGGAATCGGGCATTCGACCTCCATGGCGCGCCGGATCGAGGCGGCCACCGGGATTGAGACCCGCGCAACCATTCTGGGCTACATGCAGCGCGGCGGATCACCGACCTGTAAGGATCGTTACTACGCTTCCATTATGGGGGCCTATGCGGCAGATATTGTGGCAGCAGGAAAGAGAGACCGGATTGTTGCATGCCGGGACGGAAAGTTTGTGGATGTGGACATCGAAGAAGCTCTGGCAATGACCAAGAGCATTCCGGAGTATCAGTACGAAATCAGCCAGGCTCTGTCCCGCTGATTTCGACACCAGGGAAATACAACAGGTATCAAATGGAAGAGATTACATCCGCTTCAAACAGCAGAGTCAGAAGACTGGTACTGCTCCGGCAGAAAGCAAAGGAACGCCGGCAGTCTCAGTCTTTTGTTATAGAAGGCGAACGGCTTGTTCTGGATGCTCCCACGGAGCAGCTGGAAGAGGTCTATATCACGAGAGCAGCCTTGGATCGGGTCGGAGAGAGGATAAAACCTCTGGAAGGGAAGCTGATCCTTTTGTCGGAGGATGCGATGGCAAAGGCAGCAGACACCATCTCTCCGCAGGGAATTCTTGCCGTAGCCAGACAGCCGCAGTACATTCTGCAGGATCTTCTCGGGGATCGTACTTCGCGAGAGAATGGGAGAGCGCCGCTTTTGCTGATTCTGGAGGATATCCAGGATCCCGGAAATCTCGGCACCATGTTCCGGACGGCAGAGGCTGCAGGCGTAACCGGAATCCTGATGAGCCGGGGCACGGTGGACGTCTTCAATCCAAAGACGGTCCGCTCGACGATGAGCTCTGTTTTCCGGATGCCGTTTGTCGTCACGGAGGATTTTCACGGAGCGCTTCGGGAGCTTCAGGAGAAGGGAATCCGGCTTTATGCTGCCTGCCTGCAGGAGAGCCGCTCCTATGACAGAGAGACTTATCTTGGCTCCTGCGGCTTTCTCATCGGAAACGAAGGAAACGGACTTACGGAGGAGACTATCCGGCTCGCCGATGCAAGGATCCATATCCCGATGGAAGGGAGCATCGAATCGCTGAATGCAGCGATGAGTGCCGGAATTCTGATGTATGAGGCCCTGCGCCAGCGGCACCTGCAATAGCAGGAGCCGGAGGTGCATTCACATAATTACAGAAAGGAAGGCAGAATATGGCAATTCAGACGATCGGATTTATCGGACTTGGAAACATGGCAAAGGCCATCATCGGCGGAATTCTGAAGAATGAGCTGGTGAAGCCGGAGAATATCATAGGCTCTTCGGCAACACAGGAGACGATGCAGGCGGCTGCAGACCGGTTTGGAATCTGCACGGAGCGCTCGAACAAGGAGGTTGCCCGCAAGGCGGATCTTCTGGTGCTTGCGGTAAAGCCGGGCATTCTTCCGGTTGTGATTGAAGAAATCCGGGATGTTGTAGATGACAGAAAGCTGGTTTTGTCTGTAGCTGCAGGCAAGACGACGAAATGGCTGTCCGCACAGTTTGAGCATCCGGTAAAAATAATCCGCTGCATGCCAAACACACCCGCCCTGGTGCAGGAGGGATGCTCTGCCGTGTGCCGGAGCTCTGCAGTATCGGAAGAAGAGCTGAACGAAGTCCTTCAGATTGTCTCCAGCTTCGGACTTGCCGAGGTTGTAAACGAAAGCCTGATGGATACCGTAGGAGCAGTCAGCGGCGCATCTCCTGCGTATGCCTTTATGTTCATGGAGGCGTTGGCAGATGCCGGTGTTAAGGGCGGAATGCCGCGCAAACAGGCTTACCGCTTTGCGGCGCAGACTCTTCTTGGAAGTGCGAAGCTTCTTCTGGAAACCGGGAAGCATCCGGGCGAGCTGAAGGATATGGTCTGCTCACCGGGCGGAACGACCATCGAAGGACTGGAGGCCCTGGAAAAGGACGGCTTCCGGGCAGCCGTGATGGATGCAATTGATGCCTGCATACAGAAATCGAAAATGCTATAATCACAACGGAATATTTTTACAAGGAGAGTTCCAAGCTGGACCGGCCGCGGACTGCGGCAGAAGGAGGACGTTATGCCCGTATTTCTTGTTATTCTGATTATCATCGCTGTCATTCTGATCTGTGTAAATATTCGCATTGTCCCGCAGGGCTATGTGTTTGTCATTGAACACCTTGGACGCTACAAGACCTCGTGGCAGGCTGGCCTCCATGTGAAGGTGCCGTTTCTGGAGCGCGTGGCGAAGACCATCAGCCTGAAGGAGCAGGTGCTGGATTTCCCTCCGCAGCCGGTAATCACGAAGGATAACGTCACCATGCAGATCGACTCCGTTGTTTTCATGAAAGTGTTCGATCCGAGTCTTTATACCTACGGTGTAGAGAATCCGATTGCGGGTCTTCAGAATCTTTCTGCAACGACCCTCCGCAATATCATCGGTGACATGGAGCTCGACCAGACGCTGACCAGCCGTGAGACCATCAACGGAAAGATGCAGGCCATTCTGGATGAAGCAACCGATCAGTGGGGCATCAAGGTGACCCGTGTGGAAATCAAGAACATTCAGCCGCCGAAGGAAATCGAGGAGGTCATGACCAAGCAGATGCGTGCAGAGCGTGAACGCCGTCAGACCGTTCTTGAGGCACAGGCACATCAGGAGGCCGTCGTTTCCCGCGCAGAGGGCGACAAAAAGGCAAAGATCCTCGCGGCAGAGGCAGAGCGTGACGCACAGATCGCACTGGCAGAAGGTAAGGCAAAGTCTATTGAGCTCGTATATCAGGCAGAGGCAGAAGGCCTGGAGGCACTGAAGAATGCGAATGTATCGGAGTCGGTTCTTCGTCTGAAGGGAATCGAGGCCCTGAAGGATGTTTCCGATGGCCGTGCCACCAAGATTTATATGCCTTCCGACATCGCAGGAATGGTTTCCTCGCTTGGACTGGCCGGAGAAGCTCTTGGAATCGGAGATGCTCTGAAGATTGACAAGAGCGCGAAGAAGAAGCCGGCTCCTGCAGCAGATCCCTGCATCAAGCCGCAGACAAGCGAGGGCGGCCGTGAGGCAGCGGCAGCTACGCAGGCAATCAATGCGGATGTCGAGGGACAGGGACAGCAGGAAGAGGACTGAGTCCATTTGCGGAAGGGAAGAAATGAATGAACGAGAATTTTAAAGGAAGAGATTTCTTAAAGCTCCTGGACTATTCCGGACAGGAGATCGCAAGGCTGACGGACCTTGCCGCTTACTTCAAAGAGAAGAAGCAAAAGGGCGAGGCAGTGGACCGGCTTCGCGGCAGAAACATTGCATTGATTTTCGAAAAGACAAGTACGAGAACACGCTGTGCATTTGAGGTCGCGGCGCATGACCTTGGCATGGGAACTACCTACCTGGATCCGTCCGGCTCGCAGATCGGCAAGAAGGAATCCATTGCGGATACGGCCAGAGTTCTCTCCGGCATGTTCGACGGAATTGAGTATCGCGGATTCGGCCAGAATGTCGTCGAAGAGCTTGCGAAATATTCAAAGGTTCCTGTCTGGAACGGACTTACCAATGAATTTCACCCGACGCAGATGCTTGCGGATCTGCTGACAATCCGGGAGCATTTCGGAAGAGTGCAGGGCATCCGCCTGTCGTATTTCGGCGATGCAAGATACAACACCGGGAACTCTCTGATGGTACTGGGAGCCAAGGTGGGCATGCATGTTACACTTTGCTCCAACCCGAAATATTTTCCGGATCCGGAGCTTGTAAAGACCTGTGAGGAGCTCGCAAAGGAAAGCGGAGGAAGCATTACGCTGACAGATGATGTGAAGAAGGCGGCGGAAGGTGCGGATGTTTTCTATACGGATGTCTGGGTCTCGATGGGAGAGCCGGACGAGGTGTGGGAAGAGCGAATCCGCGATCTGACACCATACCGGATCACATCGGAGCTGATGGAGCACGGAAGTGCGGACTGTGTCTTCATGCACTGCCTGCCAGCCTTCCATGACAGGAAGACCGGGATCGGCGAGAAGATTTATGAAAAGTACGGTCTGACCGAAATGGAGGTTACGGACGAGGTGTTCGAATCCGAGCGCTCTGTCGTATTCCAGGAAGCGGAGAACCGGATGCATACCATCAAAGCGGTCATGGCTGCGACGCTTGGCTATGAAGCGTAACGATTTGCATAACAGGATAACGGATCAGGCATGAAGCAGAATACAAAGGAACAGGTGCTCAGGGCGCTGTCGGAGGCAGAAGGATTTCTTTCCGGGCAGGAGCTGAGCAACCTTCTTGGAGTCTCCCGCACAGCGGTGTGGAAGGCAATCGGCAAACTGAAGGAAGAAGGCTATGAGATTGAGGCGGTGACCAACAAGGGCTACCGCCTTGCTCATGATCAGGAGACGGACATCCTGAACCGGACGGAAATTGAAAAGCGGCTCACAACAATCTGGGCGGGACATCCTGTTTTCTGTAAGAAGGAGACCGGCTCCACGAATGATGACATCATGAAGCTTGCGGATGAAGGTGCCGCGCAGGGAACGCTGGTGGTGGCGGACCATCAGACGGCCGGAAAGGGAAGACGCGGCCGCACCTGGATTTCTCCGGAGGGAGAGAACGTCTACATGAGCATCCTCCTTCGTCCCCGCATTCCTGTCTCAGAGGCTCCGATGATGACGCTGATCATGGCACTTGCCGCCTATGAGGCGATGCAGGACCTTGACCTTCCGAAGAATCTTCGCTTCGGGATCAAGTGGCCGAATGATCTGGTTGTTTCCGTGAATGGCGGCCCGTATAAGAAATTTGTGGGAATCCTCACCGAGATGCGGCTGGAGGATGCGGAGATCAAGGATGTTACGATCGGCATCGGTCTGAATCTGAATCAGGAAGCGGTGAGTGAAGAGATTGCGGAAACGGCCACTACGCTGTACCTGGCAGCAGGAGAGAAGGTCAGCCGTGCTGCCGCAGCGGCATGCTGCTGGAATCATTTCGAGCCGGACTATGAAGAATACCTGGAGGCCGGCTCTCTGAAGCCGCTTCTTGCGCGCTACAGCAGCGCACTTGTGAACATCGGACGCAAGGTACGGATTCTGGATCCGAAGGGCGAGTATACCGGAACCGCAAAAGCAGTAACCGAGGGCGGGGAGCTTGTGGTGACGCCGGATGACGGCGGAGAAGACCGGTGCATCGGGACCGGTGAAATTTCTGTCCGCGGCGTGATGGGATATGTATGAGAATATGACAGGAGAGAATTTTGGAACAGGAAGAAAAATACCGCATTGTTCTGTGCGGCTCCAATGCATACGATAAGAAATATTATTTTAACCCGCAGTTTGAAAAGCTTCCCGAGAATGTTCGGGAGGAGTTGCAGATTATGTGCGTACTGTTCACGGAGGAGGTCGGAGGTATTTTTACCATCGGCTTTACTCCGAGCGGGAACGTTGTGATGGATACGCGGGCAGAGGAGGGAGATCTTCTCTATGATGAAATCGGAAGCGCACTTCTGATCAAAAAGCTCCGGCGTGAGAAGCAGGAGGTTTTCCAGTCTCTGGAAATCTATTACAGGGTGACCTTCCTGCATCAGAATCCTGCGGATCTTCTGGATGATTACGATGACGAAATGTAACAGGAAGGATGGAACTTCGATGGAATGGAAAATCCGGGATGTGGTGATTCCGAATCAGACCGTGCTCGGGCCGATGGCGGGAGTGACGGATCTTCCCTTCCGGCTTCTGTGCAGGGAGCAGGGAGCGGGGCTGGTTGTCATGGAGATGATCAGTGCCAAGGCAATTACGTTTCACAATTATAAAACAGCGGAGCTGATGAAAACGGACCCGAAGGAGCGGCCGGTTTCCCTGCAGCTCTTCGGACACGAGCCGGAGGTGATGGCGGCGGCCGCCGAGATGCTCGAGGAGCAGCCGTTTGATATTCTGGACATCAACATGGGGTGCCCGGTTCCGAAGATTGTCAATAATCAGGAGGGCTCTGCACTCATGAAGGATCCGGCCCTGATCGAGAAGCTTGTGGACGCATGTGTGAAACACACGTCGAGACCTGTGACGGTAAAGCTGCGAACCGGCTATGACCATGCACACCAGAATGTGGCGGACTGTGCAAGGGCTGCGGAAGCAGGCGGAGCCTCCATGATTGCAGTTCATGGCAGAACCCGTCCGCAGATGTATGCGGGAGAGGCGGACTGGGGTAAGATTGCAGAGGTTGTGCAGGCAGTATCGGTCCCCGTTGTCGGGAACGGAGATGTAACAGACGGACCATCCGCGAAAAGAATGCTCGAGGAAACCGGGTGTACGGCGGTCATGATCGGACGCGCCTCGGAGGGGAATCCGTGGATTTTCCGCGAGGTGGCTCACTACCTGGAAACCGGTGAGGAAATGGAACGCCCGGGACACCGCGAGGTGATCCAGATGATTCTCCGGCACGCCGCGCTGATGAGGGAAATTAAGGGAGAACGCATCGGAATTCAGGAGATGCGCCACCACGCAGCCTGGTACCTTCAGGGCTTCCCGGGAGCGGCGAAGCTCCGGGTAAAAATCAATACCATGGCAACCTTTGCGGAGCTTGAGGATATGCTCCGGAAGGAATTCCCGTACGTCTGAAACAGAAATTCTGACACGTTTGACAGTGGGCGGGAATCTGGGTATAATGCAGTGCGTTATAATCTGCAGAGGCCTGTGATATATGGAAATCTGCAGAAATGTGCAGGTACTTCATCCTGCCGCAGAGGGAATCCTTTGCGGCCGGTCTTTTTTGTACCTGTTTCGCATTTTCCGGGGAAGGAACAACAAAGACATGGAAGAAAAGAAGAATATTTTAACGTATGCGGGTCTTAAGAAGTATGAGGATGAGCTTCACAGCCTGAAGGTGGAGCGGAGACAGGAAGTTGCTCAGAAGATTAAGGAAGCAATGGAGCAGGGAGACCTGTCCGAGAACGCCGAATACGATGCAGCCAAGGATGAGCAGCGCGATATTGAGGCAAGAATCGAAGAGCTTGAGAAGATTCTGAAGAATGTGGAAGTGGTTACCGGTGAGGATGTTGCACTGGACCGGATCAGCGTAGGCTGCAGGGTGAAGATTCATGATATTGAGTTCGATGAGGATCTTGATTACAGCATCGTCGGATCAACAGAGGCCAACAGCCTGGAGAACAAGATTTCCAACGAGTCTCCGGTCGGAAAGGCCCTGATGGGAGCAAAGGTCGGCGATGTCGTGAAGGTTGATACGATGGCGGGATCACTGTCCTATAAGATTCTCTCCATCGCTCCGAGCGAAGACTGATTCGCCGACTTTTTCAGGTAAGAGCAACTGCAGCACAGGTGCGGACGCACCGGCTGCCGCATTCGGCAAAACCGCCTTGGCGGATTTTGCCTCAGTGAGGTATAGATATGGCACAGAATCAGAACAACCAGAGTGCGCCCCAGCAGGACATCAGTCAGCTGGAAAAGGTAAGAAGAGAAAAGCTGGCACAGCTGCAGGCAGAAGGAAAGGATCCTTTTCAGATTACAAAATATGACCAGACACACCATACGAAGGAGATCCTGGATCATTTCGATGAGTTCGCAGGTGAGCTGGATGAGGAAGGAAATTATGTGAAGGAGCCCACGGAGGTTTCCATCGCAGGCCGCATGCTGTTCAAGCGCGTAATGGGAAAGGCATCCTTTGCCAATCTTCAGGATCGCGACGGCAGAATTCAGATTTATGTCTCCCGCAATGACCTGGGAGATGACGCCTATGCGGCGTTCAAGCGCCTGGACATCGGTGACATCATCGGTGTCAAGGGCTTCCCGTTCCGCACAAAGACCGGAGAGATTTCTGTCCATGCGAAGGAACTTGTCCTTCTTTCCAAGTCTCTGGAGCCGCTTCCGGAGAAGTTCCACGGATTGCAGGATACCGATATCCGTTATCGCCAGAGATATGTGGATCTCATCATGAACGAGGATGTCCGCGAGACCTTCAAGAAGAGATCTGCGATCATTAAGGAAATCCGTCGTTTCCTTGACGGCCGCGATTTCATGGAGGTGGAAACTCCGATGCTCGTTTCCAATGCGGGCGGCGCAGCGGCAAGACCGTTTGTGACCCATTACAACGCACTGGATGAGGATGTAAAGCTTCGTATTTCCCTGGAGCTGTACCTGAAGAGACTGATTGTCGGCGGTCTGGAACGCGTTTATGAGATCGGCCGTGTGTTCCGCAACGAGGGCGTGGATACCCGTCACAATCCGGAATTCACCCTGATGGAGCTGTATCAGGCATATACCGATTACAACGGCATGATGGAGCTGACAGAGTCCATGTTCCGTTACCTGGCAGAGAAGGTCTGCGGCTCTACGACCATTGTGTACGGAGACAAGGAAATTGACCTTGGAAAGCCGTTCCGCAGACTTACCATGGTGGAAGCCATCAAGGAAGAAACCGGAATTGACTTTGATCAGATGCAGACGGACGAGGAAGCGAAGAAGCTTGCAGCTGAGCGTCATATTGAGTTCGAGGAGCGCCACAAGAAGGGTGACATTGTAAATCTTTTCTTCGATGAGTATTGCGAAGATAAGATGATTCAGCCGACCTTTATCATGGATCATCCGATTGAGATCAGCCCGCTGACGAAGAAGAAGCCATCGGATCCTTCCAAGGTAGAGCGCTTCGAGCTGTACATCAACGGCTGGGAGATGTGCAACGCGTATTCCGAGCTGAACGATCCCATCGATCAGAGAGAGCGCTTTGCCGCACAGGATGCGCTTGCGGCAGCAGGCGATGAGGAAGCAAACCACACGGATGAGGACTTCCTGCATGCAATCGAGATCGGCCTGCCTCCGACCGGAGGCATCGGCTACGGCATCGACCGTCTGGTAATGCTGCTGACGAATTCCGCAGCCATCCGCGATGTTCTGCTGTTCCCGACAATGAAGACCCTCAAGTCTGAAAACAATGAAGCACATGAGGGCGGAAAGGTCGGCGAAGAGAAGAGTTCCGAGGCTGTTTCTGATCAGTCCGGGTTCTTTACCCCGAACGAAAAGATCGATTTTACCGGTGTGAAGATCGAGCCGCTGTTCCAGGATCAGGTCGATTTCGAGACCTTCAGCAAGTCTGATTTCCGGGCGGTGAAGGTAAAAGAATGCTCGGCCGTTCCGAAGTCCAAGAAGCTCTTAAAGTTCGTCCTGGACGACGGAACGGGCACGGATCGCGTGATTTTAAGCGGTATTCACGCCTATTATGAGCCGGAAGAGCTGGTCGGAAAGACTCTGATCGCCATCACGAATCTCCCGCCGAGAGCGATGATGGGGATCGACTCCTGCGGCATGCTCCTGTCCGCGGTGAACGAGAGAAACGGCGAGGAAGAGCTGCATCTTCTGATGGTGGACAACCACATCCCGGCAGGCGCGAAGCTGTATTGATCCGGGGAAAATCACTGGCAGAAAACCTGCGGATTTTTACAACAAATCCAGGCTGATTTTTTGCAGTGACACCGGATTTACAACATTTGTGCAACAAAAAGTCAAATGACGGTACATCGTAACAGTTGACAGCATAAAGTCTGACGTACGTCCCAGTTCCAAAAACCTTCAAGGCACTCCTTTTCAGAATCAATCTGAGAGGGGTGCCTTTTTGCGTGCAGACAGCAGGAAAAGAGGCTGAAAAGCCTTTTATCCCTGTTTGAATAGAAGCAATGACCAGTAAAGAGATGATTCCAATGAAGTCTCAGACGCGCAGATCGAATCGGGCATGAGAAATCATTGTCAACGCTACGGTAAGTGTTTTAATAAGGGGTCAGCTCAAATCACGTGAGGAGGTTCTATATGAAGGTATTTCGCATAATTGGGCTCATATTTCTGTTGATACTCCGAATCATCCTTCTTCCAGTTCGCGCTCTGTTTGGCCTCTTCGGCTTGTCTCTGGATTTTGTAGGAGCGATCGTGTGCGATATTGCAGGCCTGTTTGGCACGATTTTCCTGTTCATTGTCGTCATCAGTCGACTCTGCGACGATGTGACCAATGCAGTATTCCTAGAGGGATTTATCTTTGCGGTTCTTGTTGCGGTTATCCCGAGGGCACTTTATTATGCTGGCTGCTATCTGATTCTGGGATTACAGGAATTATTAAGCCGGATCTGAGCGAGATTCCGCTGGATAAAGTCGGGCTGTGAGAGATGTTGAGAAAATGTTGAGAAAATGTCTATCTGATGTCTATTGAGGCTATTTTGAACGGATGATAGTATTAGGATAGACAAATGGGAAGCGGGACAACCGAAAACCATTTGTTTTTTCTTTTGCAAAAGAATATGGAACAGTTGACGCGGGCGTCGGTTGGCAGAGAAAACTGCCAGCTGGCGCTTTTTTTCATGCCCGGATTTCCGGAAAGGAGGCAGATACGCGAGTTCCATTGGAGCAAGGCTGAAGGAGTGGCGACTGGCAACGGGTATGAAGCAGGATATTGCCGCCATACAAATGGGCATGTCGAGACCTACGCTGAGCGCGATCGAGGCGGGCAAGCTTGAAGTATTCGCAAAAGAGATCCCCCAATTTGCGGAGCTTTACGGCAGGTCCCCGAAGGCGCTCCTTGAAGGGCTTGATTGGAAGGAGAACAGCAGAATGATGACTGAAGATATGGAAAACTTTGCGGATCGAGTGACAGATGAACTGACTGATTATTTGAATGAGCGAGGCTTCACCAATATTTCTATTGCTGTACATGATGCAGATCAGATGGCAGACGACTATGTGTCTGCTTCGATTCATGACAGAACTACCGGAATTACGGTGGAGTGTAATTTGACAGATATGCAGAAAGAGGTTCAGAGAGGAGGCGGTTTCGACGCTATTGTTTCTCTCGCAGCGGATTATATTGAGGGGAGGTTCATGATGGCGCAGCGTATTGATATCGACGCTTTGGATGACTACGAACAGATCAAAGACAAACTCACCATGGAAGTGGTTGCAACAGACAGGAATAAAGACATTCTTGGAAAGGTTCCACACGTAGAGATGGAGAATCTCTCTGTGTTTTACTGCATTCTCCTTGGTGAAAATGAGCAGGGCAGAAATACCGTTCTGGTAACCAATAAGATGCTTGAACACTATGGCATTACGTCGGAGCACAGCTCAGAGCGGACGCGTGTGAAAATGCGCCGCAACTTCTGCCTCCCTTTATCAGCCCGATTTCCGAAATGCTGAGCTTTCCATCGGGCTCGGGAGATACCGACATCCTGTATGTAGCATCTGTTCAGGGCATGAATCACGGAGCCGGTGTCCTGGCATATCCAGGATTTCTGGATGTAGCGGTACAAAAGTTTGGCGGAGATTTCTTTATCATCCCGTCGAGTGTGCATGAAGTGCTGCTCATGAAAGATGAAGGCGGCATCACAGCAAAGGAGATGCAGGATATCATTTCCAGCGTCAACCAAAATGAAGTGGCACCGGAGGAACGTCTCTCTGATCATGCATATCGATATGACAGCAAGGAGCATGTTTTTGAACTTGCTGAGAAACATGAGGAAAGGATGAAAGCTCGACGGGAACATTTAAACGTGGATGGCAGAGACTCTGTTCTTTTTTCTTGCAGAAAAGAGAAAACTGTATGAGGAGTATGGCGCGGCAAAGAAGGAAATGATGAACTATCAGATCGCAAAGCAGGACATTGATCGGTTTCTGAAAATTGATGAAGAGCAGGGACGACAGCAGGAGAAAACAAGATAAGGGACACAGATGAGCATTGGGCAGGTAGCAGTCATGAGGCTGCTGTCTGCCCTCTTTTTTAGTTTGCGCGCCATGGGCGCGCTCTAACGGGTGAAAGTCCCGAGTACGC
>ERZ1026880.97-NODE-97-length-48028-cov-29.368145_pt1 | contig 48028 bp, 47 predicted proteins | sample MGYA00380170_ERZ1026880 | MGnify/ENA primary metagenome ERZ1026880 (study PRJEB33269, sample SAMEA4719806) | human gut metagenome | biome: human-associated habitat; feature: organic feature; material: feces | place: Cameroon | collected 2013-10 ...
CGCAGATGCCGTACCGCAGCCGCCGGAGCGGTGCTTAAGCCGTCAGGCGGGAATTATGCGGTGTTGCCTTAAAGAAAAAACTTGTCAAAAACGCTTGACAATCGCGGTGGTATCCGGTATAATCTAATGCGTTGTCCGCCTCTGTAGCTCAGTCGGTAGAGCAGGGGACTGAAAATCCCCGTGTCATTGGTTCGATTCCGATCGGAGGCACCAGTTTCTTGTATGTTCTTCGTAAAGAATATACATTATGCGGCCGTAGCTCATCTGGTAGAGCGCCACCTTGCCAAGGTGGAGGTAGCGAGTTCGAGCCTCGTCGGCCGCTCCAGATAAGACCACCCTTCGGGGTGGTTTTTTTGTGCCCGAAACGCGAAAAATAGGGCATACCCTGCATTTTGCCCATTGACACCTGCATGTACACAACGGTATACTTTAACCGTTGCCGTACAGTATCAGTGCTGCGGGCGTATACAAGCGCTATGTCAGCGGTTGGAATTATGCGGTATTGCCCTAAAATGTTCGCTGCCTGTGGCAGCAGAACGATTGCGGTATTTTATAAAAGGAGTGCGGAATCATGAAAAACAATAACAACATCAAAACCTTCGTTGCAGTTGGCATCGGCGCAGCTCTCTTCTTTGTTCTGGGCCGTTTTGTGGCGATTCCCAGCCCGGTGCCCAACACCAACATCAGCCTGCAGTACGCCGTTCTGGGCCTGCTGGCGGCCATGTACGGTCCTGTAGCCGGCGCTCTGATCGGCTTCATCGGCCATGCCCTGATTGACCTGTCCTGGGGTGGCATTCCGTGGTGGAGCTGGGTCATCGCCTCTGCCTTCACGGGCGTTGTTGTTGGCCTGTTTGCCAAGAAGCTGAATGTGCAGGAGGGCAACTTCAACAAGGCCAAGTTTGCCATGTTTGCCGTTGCAAACCTTATTGCGCATGCCGTTGCCTGGATCGTGGTTGCCCCCGTGCTGGATATCCTGATCTATGCCGAGCCTGTCAAGAAGGTCTTTGCACAGGGTGCCTTTGCCGCTGTGTCCAACATCATCACGGCTGTCGTGGTCGGCGGCCTGCTGATTCTGGCCTACACCAAGACCATCGCCAAGAAGGGCTCTCTGGACAAAGAGTAACCTCGACAAAACCCGTATGCCTTCCCACGAATGCGGGAAGGCTTTTTGCTTGTGACATCACCCTGCGAGGTGCCGTATGGCTGAAACCAAAACCCCGATCATATCCTTCCGTAATTTTTCCTTCCAGTACCGCGCGCAGAAGCAGCCAACCCTGCACGACATTGATCTGGACATCTACCCGGGCGAGCGCGTGCTGATTGCAGGTCCGTCCGGCAGCGGCAAAAGCACACTGGCGGCCTGCATCAACGGTCTGAATCCCTTCTCCAACCCCGGCGAATGCAAGGGCAGTCTGATTGTGGACGGCGTTGACGCGCCCCACAGCAGTATCTTTGAGCTGGCCGGGCATGTGGGCACCGTGCTGCAGGACCCGGACGGCCAGTTCATAGGGCTGACCGTGGGGGAGGACATTGCCTTTGCGCTGGAAAACAGCTGCACCCCGCAGGACGAAATGCACGAGATCACTCGCCGTGCCGCAGAGCTGGTCGGGATCGAAAACCACCTCGACTATGCACCGCACGAGCTTTCCGGCGGGCAGAAGCAGCGCGTCAGTCTGGCGGGCGTTATGGTCGATCAGGTCAAGGTGCTGCTGTTTGATGAACCGCTCGCCAATCTGGACCCGGCCACCGGCAAGCAGGCCATTGAGCTGATCGACACGATACAGCAGAAAACCGACACCACGGTCCTGATCATTGAGCATCGTCTGGAGGATGTGCTTTGGCGCAGCGTGGACCGCATCGTACTGGTCAACGATGGCCGCATCTTGGCCGACCTGCATCCGGATGAGCTGCTTTCCGGCTCTCTGCTGGCGGAAAACGGCATCCGTGAGCCGCTCTACCTGACGGCCATGCGGTATGCCGGTATTGACATCACGCCGGAAAAGCACCCTGCGCATATCGACTCGGTCGCGCTGGATGATGTAGATACGGCGCGGCTGCAAACCTGGTTCAAGGCGGAGCCGCTGCCTGCGCCGAAGCCGACCCCCGCCCCGCTGCTTGAGGTCAAAAACCTCAGCTTTGGCTACAGCAAGGACCAGCATACCCTGTCGGATGTCAGCTTTACGATCGGCAGGGGGGAGATGGTCAGCATCGTTGGCCGCAACGGTGCAGGCAAATCCACCCTCTCCAAGCTGATCTGCGGCTTTGAGACGCCCGACTGCGGAGAGATATGGTTTGACGGTAAGAATCTCAAGGGCGAAAACATCCGCCGCCGTGCCCGGCACATCGGCTATGTCATGCAGAACCCCAACCAGATGATCTCCAAGACGATGATCTTTGACGAGGTCGCCATGGGCCTGCAGGGCATCGGTCTGTCGGAGGACGAGATCCGCGCCCGGGTCGAGGAAACACTCAGGGTCTGCGGTCTGTACCCGTTCCGCAACTGGCCGATCTCCGCCTTGAGTTTTGGGCAGAAAAAGCGTGTCACGATTGCAAGTGTGCTGGTGCAGCACCCGGAGCTTATCATTCTGGATGAACCGACAGCGGGACAGGATTTTCGCCATTATACCGATATTATGGAGTTTCTGCGCGGGCTGAACGCAAAGGGCGTGACCGTTGTGATGATTACCCACGACATGCACCTGATGCTGGAATACACGCCCCGCGCGCTGGCCTTCTGCGATGGGCGGCTGATTGCTGATAGGTCGGCAGCGGCTATCCTCTGCGACCCGGCACTCATTGAGCAGGCGGCGCTGAAGGAGACCAGCCTTTACACGCTGGCCAACCGCTGCGGCATTGCCCCGGCGGAGGATTTTGTGGAACGCTTCATCGCAGCGGACAGGGAGGTGCGTGCGGATGGCTGCTAATACCGTTTTAAACTATCTGCCGCGCAAAAGCGTGGTGCATGAGCTGACCGGCACGACAAAGCTGGCCTTCTTTCTGCTGTTTACCTTTGCCAGCATGATTACCTACAACACATGGGTGCTGCTGGGGCTGATGGCGGTCAGCTTTGCGGCGTTCAAGCTAAGCAACATCAAGCTGCGCGAGGTACGCTTCATGCTGGTGTTCATGCTGGTGTTTCTGGCACTGAACGATCTGTTTATCTTCCTGTTTGATCCGAATCAGGGCACGACCCTCTATGGCACCCGCACGGTGCTGTGCCATCTTTTCTGGCGGTATGACCTGACTGCAGAGCAGCTGTTTTACATGCTCAATATCTCGCTCAAATACTTTGTGGCACTTCCCGTTGCCATCTTGTTTATCTCCGCCACCAACCCCAGTGAGTTCGCCGCCAGCCTGAACAGCATCGGCGTCTCCTACAAGGTCGGTTATTCAGTGGCAATCGCGCTGCGCTACATCCCGGATATCCAGCGCGATTATCACAGCATCAGTCAGGCGCAGCAGGCGCGCGGTGTCGAGCTGGGCCGCAGTGAGCCGTTTTTCAAACGGCTGAAAAACGCTGTCAGCATCCTGCTGCCGCTGATTTTGACGAGCCTGAACCGCATCGACACGATCTCCAACGCGATGGAGCTGCGCGGCTTCGGCAAGAGCGACAAGCGCACTTGGTACACCCGCCGACCCTTCGCACGCCGCGACTTTATCGCGCTGGGCTTTGGTGCTGCGCTGCTGCTCATCAGCCTGACTGTAACGATCAAATTCGGCCGGTTTTATAATCCGTTTGTGTAAGTAAAACCAATCTCGCGCCCCTGCGGCGTTCCGATAAACGGTTGCTTGCCGACATGCCGCAAAGCCCCTCAGACCTCGCAGGCTCGGCCAGCTCCCCACTTCGTGGGGCGCCTTTCCCGCGGGCAAAGCCCGCGCAAAAAGCCTCCTCACGGTAGTGGGGAGGTGGGCGAGCGCCAGCGATGCCCGGAGGGGCTTTGCCCGTTTCCCGCCACCGCAAGCCTTCCAAAGAAAACAGCAAGCCGCCCGCTCAGGCATCATCATACTTGGGCGGGCGGCTGTGTTATTGTATCAAAAGCTTACTGCATCAATCCGCAGACCAGCTGTGCATACGCAACAGGGTCCTCGATGGGCAGGCCTGCAATCAGCAGCGCCTGATCGTAGAGCAGCTCAGCGTACTTGGCGACCTTGTCGGCGTCACCGGCGGCGTGGGCGGCCTTCAGTGCGGCAAAGACGGTGTGATTGGGGTTCAGCTCCAGCACCTTCGTGCTCTCAACGCCCTCGGCGTTCGGCATACGGCGCAGGACCTTCTCCATTTCCATCGAGATGCCGCCTTCAGCGGTCAGCGTGACGGGATGCTCCTGCAGGGTGGGATTGACCTTGACCTCCTTGACCTTGCCGTTCAGATCCTTCTTGATCTCCTCAAACAGATCCTTGTTCTCGGTCTCGGCGGCCTCGGCTGCCTTCTTCTCGTCCTCCGTCTCAAGGCCCAGATCACCGGCATTGATGTTCTGGAAGGTCTTTTCCTTGTACTCATGCATGACCTGCAGGCAGAACTCATCCACATCCTCGGTGCAGAGCAGCAGATCATAGCCCTTGCTCAGCACAAGCTGGGCATTAGGCAGCTTGCTCAGGCGGTCGGTGTCGTCACCGGCGGCAAAGTAGATGAACTTCTGCTCCTCGGGCATCTTCTCGATGTACTCATCCAGCGTGACGAGCTTCTTCTCCTTGGCGGAGTAGAACATCAACAAATCACCCAGCAGATCCTTGTGCATACCGTAGTCGCCGTAGATGCCGAACTTGATCTGGCGGCCAAAGCTCTTCCAGAAGGTCTCGTACTTCTCACGGTCGTTGACGAGCATCGCGTGCAGCTCGTTCTTGATCTTCTTCTCGAGAGAGTTGCGCATCAGCTTGAGCTGGTTATCCTTCTGCAGCGTTTCACGGCTGATGTTCAGGCTCAGGTCCTCGCTGTCCACAACGCCCTTGACAAAGCTGAAATAGTCAGGCAGAAGATCGCCGCACTTCTCCATGATCATAACGCCGGAGGCATACAGGGCCAGACCCTTCTCGTACTCCTTGGTGTAGTAGTCGTAGGGGGTGGAGCCGGGGATAAAGAGCAGCGCCGTGTAGGTGGCAGTGCCCTCAGTCCGGCTGGTGATGACCCGCAGCGGGTCGGTATAGTCCATGAACTTGGACTTGTAGAACTCGTTGTAGTCCTCGTCCTTGACCTCACTCTTGGGGCGCTTCCAGATGGGCACCATGCTGTTCAGCGTCTCCAGCTCAGTGTAGGTCTCATACTCGGGCTTGTAGTCGTCACCGGCGTCCTCCGGCTTCGGCTTCTGGCGGGATTTCTCGCGGAACATCGTGATGGGGAAGCGGATGTAGTCACTGTACTTCTTGACAAGGTTTGCCAGCGTGTATTCCTCAAGATATTCGCTGTAGTTGTCGGTATCGGTATCATCCTTCAGCACCAGAATGATCTCGGTGCCGACGTCCTCCTTGTCAGCCTCGGTCAGGGTGTAGCCCTCGACGCCGGTGGACTCCCACTTCCAGGCGGTGTCGGCGCCCTGCGCGCGGGAGATGACGGTGACCTTCTTCGCCACCATAAAGGCAGAGTAGAAGCCGACACCGAACTGGCCGATGATGTCGATGTTATCGCTCTGGTTTTCGGTCTTGAAATCGAGCGAGCCGCTCTTGGCAATCGTGCCGAGGTTCTTTTCCAGATCCTCCTTCGTCATGCCGATGCCGTTATCGCTGATGGTCAGCGTGCGGCTGTCCTTGTCAGGCTGGACATGGATCTTCAAATCATCCTTCGTGATGCCGATGGTGGTATCGGTCAGGCTCTTGAAGTAGCGCTTGTCGCAGGCATCCGACGCGTTGGAGATCAGCTCGCGCAGGAAAATCTCGCGGTTTGTATAGATAGAATTGATCATCAGGTCAAGCAGCTTTTTGCTCTCGGCCTTGAATTGATGCATAGCCATAGTAGAAAACCTCACTTATAAAAATGAAATTAGCACTCGTTTATCTAAACTGCTAAAGCTAGTTTAGCACTCTTTTTTATAAAGTGCAACCCTTGTGGGCTATTTTAACAAAAAATTTAAATTCAGGGCTTTTCAAGCGTTGGATTTTGAGGTATGCTTACAATATAAGATAATAAGTACAGGGGCGAATGCTCGCATCGGCCTCTGCAACGATCCTTACCAGAGGAGAATACCACTATGAGCATCTACGGTGACCGCGCCTATGCGGCATTTTTTAAAGGCTATAACTGCTGTCAATCGGTGGCGGTTGCCTTTGCAGAGGAGATGGGCATGACCGAAAAGCAGGCCCTGCAGATCTCGGCAGGCTTTGGCGGCGGTTTCGGCCGTATGCGGGAGGTCTGCGGTGCCTTTTCCGGCATTACGCTGGTGCTGGGGGCGCTCTACGGCAGCGATGACCCGGCAAAAAAGACAGCCCTTTACACCGATGTGCAGGCGTTGGCGGCTGAGTACAAGGCCCGCAACGGCGGCCCGAATACCCTGATCTGCCGGGAACTGCTGGGCTTAAAGCAGGCCGAGGGCAGCCCGGTTGCCAGCCCCCGCACCCCGGAATACTACAAAAAGCGCCCCTGCCCGGAGCTTTGCCGCGTAGCCGCTGACATTATGGCGGAGTACATCGCGGCGCACCCGAGAGATTGAATGTGCCCCTATAAAAACAAATCAACGAATCATTGAATCGAGGAATCACCATGCAATGCTACACCCACACCCTTCCCGGCGGCGCATCGCTTGTCGGCTACCTGCGGGAGGAAACCACCGAAATGCCCGCCTTCAACACCCGCCCTGCCATGCTGATCCTGCCGGGCGGCGGCTATGCCTACTGCAGTTCGCGGGAGGCTGACCCGGTCGCCATGCAGTTTCTGCAGGCAGGCTACAATGTCTTTATCCTTTATTACACCTGCCGTGGGCAGGAGAGCCAGCCTGCGCTGCGCTGGCAGCCGCTGATCGATGCGGCCGGTGCTATCCTGCATATCCGCAAGAACGCAGTGCAGTTCCATATCGACCCGGCCAAGGTCGCGGTCTGCGGCTTCTCGGCAGGTGGCCATCTTGCGGCGTCCACGGCAATCCTGTGGGACGCTGAGCCGGTTCGGCAGGCACTCGGCATCTGTGGAAAAGAGGCTCTGCCCGATGCCGTGGTGCTGGGCTACCCGGTCATCACCAGCGGCGAATTCCGGCATGACGGCTCGATCTGCAACCTCTGCGGTGACGATGCCGCCCTGCGCGGGACGATGAGTCTGGAAAATCAGGTCAGTGACGGACTGCCGCCCTTCTACATTTGGCACACTGTGGAGGATGCCTCGGTGCCGGTGCAGAATTCCATGCTGCTGGCCACGGCTTTGACTGCCCATAAGGTACCGTTTGAGCTGCACCTTTTCGCCCATGACGGCCACGGCACCAGCACCTGCACACAGGAGGTCAACACCCCTAACCGCCACAACAGCGCATGGGTGCCCCTGTGTACCGATTGGCTGGCCGACACGCTGGATTTCCACCTGTGAGGGCGGTAGAACCCGGCCGCTGCGGCGAATGCTGGGACGCCTGCCCGCGCCTGTCCGCAGGGGAACCGTTCGATTTTGCCTGTGCGGGCTGCGGTGACTGCTGCCGCCAAAGGCGTGATCTGGTGCTGTCCGGCTTTGATCTGTACCGTATTGCGCGGCGGCTGCGGCTCTCGCCGCGCATTGTGGCGGCAGCGTTCTGCAAAAGCTATATTGCGCCCGAAAGCTGCCTGCCGGCCCTGCGCCTGACGCCCGACCCCAAAACCGGAAACTGCCGCTTTTTTGAGGGGAGCGCCTGCGCCATCCATGCGGCCCGTCCGCTGGCCTGCGCCCTCTATCCGCTGGGGCAGAGCATCGACACCGAAACTGCAGCAGTCGAGTATTATGTCCAGACCCCGCTGTGCGGCGCACGGACGGGGGAGGCGCGCACCCTTCGGGATTATCTGAACGATGCCGCTGTTACCGAGCGGGCGGGCATAGACGCGCGGTGGGCTGTTGTGTGTACACGGCTTTCCCAACGGCTGCAGGCGGCGGGCGGGCAGGAAAATCCCCGCTTTGCGGCTGCTGCCAGACGCATTGAGCGTGCGCTCTACTATGAGTATTCGCTCGGCGATGACTTTTACCCGCAGTTTTGCCAAAATATAGAGATTCTGCTGCCGTTGCTTGACAAGATGCTGTAAACAAAAATGGCAGGGACCGCACATGTGCGGCTCCTGCCGGGCAATAAAAAACGCTGTGACCCTTCCCAAAAGGTCACAGCGTTTTTTATTCATGAAATCAGCAGATAAAGAACCCGCCGCGTCCGCCGCAGCAGCACCAACTCAGGATGTTGCAAACCAGCAGGTACATCCAGAACGACAGGCAAAACTGCCCGGGACGGCCGCTGGGCTGGGCGTAGGGCTGCTGGTAGCTTGTGTAGCTGCGGCCCGGACTTTGCAGCTGATCCAGCAGATTCTGATAGGCGTAGTTGTTCGGCTCCATCGAGACCGCCGTGCGGGCCTCCTCCTGCGCGCGGATGTTGTTGCCCAAGCCCTGATTGGCAAGGGCTGCATAGTAGTGCCACTGGGCAGTACGGCCGGCGGCAGAGATGCCGTTCAGTGTGTTGAGAGCCTCCTCATAAAAACCGCTGCGGATATAATTTGCCGCCGCCCGCAGCTCGGGGTCACCGGCAGCGCTGCCATAGCTTTGCCGCCCGGCCGAGCTGCCGGTGCTGTAATAGCCGAAGCCGAATGGCCCGAACCCGAAACCGCCGCCCGCAAAGGGGTCTTGATACTGCTGGCTGTAGCCGTTGCTCTGGCCGTAGGTCTGCCCGCTCTGCCGGTAGGCGGTGCCGCCGCCCTGCTTGATGCGCATGATCTCGCTGTAGGCGGCCTGAACCTCCTTGAAATGCTCCTCTGCCGCCGGGTCATCGGGGTGCAGGTCGGGGTGGTACTGCTTGCACTTCTGGCGGTAGGCTTTTTTAATTGTTTCGTCGTCGGCACCGGGGGTGATGCCCAATACGCTGTATGGATCAGTCATGGCGTTGTGCCTCCCTGTGCTTGCGTACCAGCGCGTACTTGCTCCATACGCCGGAATAAATCGTGTTGTACAATAGCTTCCCCTCCGGGGTGTCCTTCAGAATCGGCAGCATCTCAAAATGCTGTGCGCAGCGGCCCATCTGCTGGGTCAGCAACTCATGGCAGCGCTGCTCATAGGCGGCGGGCGGCAGCTCATCCGCCAACTGCTGCAGCGCGTTGAAGCGGCCGCGCCGGGCGTCCTTTTGCAGGTCATCGTAGGCGTCCATCAGGTAGATGAACGCCCCCAGTCCCTGCCCCATGCCGCGCAGCGCCGGTGCCCATATATCGTCCCTGCAGGCGAAAACCTCGCCCAGCAGCGCGCCGAAGGTGTTGCACAGCGCGTCCAGATCGTGGCTGCCCGAGCCCTCCAGCACATTGAGCTGGTCGAGCATCGCAGTGATTTTGCTCATCTGGCGGGGCCAGCGCTGGCGCAAAGCGGGCAGATACGGCTCAAGCCGCTGCGCCTGTGCCAAACTGGCGCGGCGGTGGTCGTCCTGCCAGTCGTCCATAAAATTATAGTATGCCAGCGCGGCAGTCATGTCGGCCGCATATTCGGTAAACGAATTGTCGGCGCGGGGGCGCTTTCTAAGGGGATGGGGGACACAGCGACCCGCAGCAAAGGCGGTGGGCTCATCGTACAGCGCAGTCAGCAGGATGCAGACGAACGCCATATCATAGCTCAGCGTCAGCTGCCCGGTGCGGCCGTAGCGGCGGCCCAGCGCCTGGCACAGCCCGCAGTAATAGCCCTGATAGCGCTCCATCTCGGCATCTGCCAGACACTTGCGGTAAATCGTAACATATCCAAACATACGGCGTCAACTCTTTTTGATGAACTGGTGGCCGCACTTGGGGCAGGTGATGCTGATTTTACCGCGCCCGCGCGGCACGCGCAGCTGCTGACCGCACTGGGGGCAGCGGTAATAGTGATATTCTTTGCGCTGCTTGAATCGCACCTGCTGTTTGGCGAACCACGCTGCGGCGCGGCTTTGATAGGAAAGATATTTTAGGTTTTCAGCGTAGCGCTTGCGGGTGTTGCGGCTCAAAATGCGGAAATAGCTGTAAATGATAGCAGCCAGTCCCAGCCAATACAGCACAGGGGAAACCCACGCACCGATTACGATGAGAATGAGGGATGCAATGCAGAGAAAGCCGCTGAACTGGTCGAACCCATAGCGGCCGGACATAAAGCGCTGAAACCAGCCTTTCATTTTACAAAAACCACCTTTTCGCAGCAAAGCCGCATCGTTTACACTTCAGTATGACACACAAATATGGGTAAATCGTGAACAAGCGGGAAATAGAGTTTGAACAAAAGAAACTATTTACGACCACCGGTAAGTATGTCCAACCCCTTTGGACAAAAGTGTGCAAGTATGCAATGCAATACCGAAGCAAGAAGGATAATGAACAAAAGATAGAGTATGCGTCCGAGACCATTTATAAGTGAGGCAGAAGCGGCAGGATAGATAGCATAGATCGAATCACGAACAGGATTTAAAAAGTGTATCACCAAAGGCTGGTGCAATGCATAAACCAGAAAAGATATGTGATAAATTTTACAATTGAACAGAATTTCCGGAATCGGCAGTAAATAGAGCATTGCGATTGGAAGTGTCTGCAATGCCATGGCGGAAAAAAAGCCGGGAAAAAGTATATCGGCATTCAGTGAGGTTAAAAGAACGGCTAATAAATAGGATAAACTCTCGCGCTCAGAACTTTTACTGTGGTAAAACCCAAAGTATGAACCCAGCAGATAGGAGGGGGCGTATAGAAGGATGTTACTTATATAACCGTAGTTGCAGAAATTGGAGGCAAACTCCGCCTCCCGTAGATAGTAGACAAACAGAACGGCTGCCATAGTGAGCCAAAACCCACGGCGCTTCGGAAGGCGCTCATAGAAAAAAAGAGCAATAGGAGAGAGCAATGCAAGGACAAAAACGGCATAGAGATACCAAAGCGCGCCATCGGGTGGCCATCGTTCAAAAAGAAATGTAGTTTTTAAAAACTCATATTTTGGCATAGCTTCATGATGAAGCAGATTAACTGAGAACGTAAGAAATTGCCAAAGCAGATAGGGAATCAGTAAAGAAAAAAATCGCCGCCTGACTTTTTGGGGCCAATTACTGAGAGTAAGCCCACAAAACAGTAAAAAACCTGTGACAACGAAAAAGTACCCCATGGAAAGTGTGGCAAGTGAGTTGAAAAGGTTGGTTATGACATCAAAGCATAGCTGATCTGATTTGCTGAACGGAACAGCAGGGGAAGAACCGCAATGGTACATGACAATAATGCAGATCATCATAAACCCAATAAAGGGAATACGCTTGCTGATATCGCGATTCATAGTAAATGGACTCCTTTTGACGCATAAATCTTATAGAAAACCACAGAGCTAAAAGCTATCGGTGGGAGATTAGATAGTCATCTCCGGCTACTTCGCTGCCGCCCGCTCCTTCCGCGCTTTTTTGTGGTGGTACATGGCACGATCGGCCTGATCCTTGACGGCAACCACATCTTCACCTGAGAGCGGAGCCGAGCCGCAGGAAACAGTCGGCAAAAAGGTGAGCTCTCTGCGCTTCTTTTCCAGCTGACGCAAAAATTCCTCTGCGCAGGCGGCTTCTCTGGCGGTGTTTTTCAGCAGTACGCAAAACTCATCTCCGCCGATGCGGTAGCAGTACCCGCAACGGGCATACGCTTTTTTGAGGCAGGCTGCGATCGCGGCAAGGCAGGCATCGCCCTGCAGATGGCCGTAGCAGTCGTTTACCTGCTTGAAATTGTCCACATCAAAAACGATCAGCAGCCCGCCGCTGCGGCTCATCTCGGCCGTGCGGTTCAGATAGCTGTTCTGGTTTAAAAGCCCTGTGAGTGCATCAAGCTGGTTCCACATCTCATTGCAGTAGGTAAAATACAGTACCGACAACAACGTGACACACAGCCAAGTCACATGCAGATCAGGCAGTGCAATTTGAATCACAGTCTCCGCCGTCAGAAAGAGCATGAGCGGATAGATGAGCGCCCGGCTCCGGTTCTGAAACTCGCGGCCGGTAATGATCGTGGACAACGAGAGGTACAAAATTGCTGCAAAGTAGACAATGACATAAATATAAAAATATTTGCCGCGCGCATAGACATTGTCGGCGCTGACGGAAAATATAAGCCCATAGGGAATAGACAGCGCCAGAAAGATAAGATAGGCGATCTCGCAGCATACCGCCGCCTTAAAGCCGCGCCGGAGGGCAGTCTTTTTGTCCAGCACATACACAAGGCAGAGAGACACTGCGGGCGACAGGCCGAAGCCTAAGTAGTTTGACACGATATTCAGCCAGCGCAGCCCTGACGGCGTGTCGTTGACGGCAAGGGTGACTACCTCCAAAACGGAAATCCCCGCAATAAGTACAAAGGCGAGGAAAAAACCTCGCTTTTGCTTTTTGTTCAGTGATTCGCTCAGCTTTGTGAGAATACACATAAAGCTCAGCACAAAAATGTCAATGGCTGTTAAGACATGAAAATACCCGGTCATGGCAAACCCTTTCACCAGTGAAACTTATTTATACCTTCGACAGCAGGACAACACATTCTACATGCCGCGTCCGGGGGAAGAGGTCCACCGGCTGGACTTCCACGGCCTTGTAGCCGTGCTCGGTCAGCCATTTCGTGTCGCGGGCGGCGGTGGCTGCATTGCAGCTGACCATGACCACTGTGCGGGGGGCCATCTCGGCAATGGCGGTCAGGGCGGCCTCGTCGCAGCCCTTGCGCGGCGGGTCTACCACGATCACATCGGGGCGGGCACCCTCGGCGGCAAGCTGTGCAGCCGCCGCACCGGCATCCTGACAGCGGAAATCCGCCCGGTCGGCATCCAGCCCCAGACGGGCGGCTGTCTGTTTGGCGCCGTCCACAGCCTGCGGCACGACCTCGACACCGACCAGACGCCGGCAGTCGGGCAGCATTGAAAGTCCGATCGTGCCCATGCCGCAGTAGAGGTCAAGCAGAAAATCTGTCTCCTTCAGCCCGGCATACTCCCGTGCCTTGGCGTACAATGTTTCGGCGGCGGGGGTATTCACCTGATAGAATTCATGCACGCCCATGCGCAGCGGGACGCCGGCAAGTGTATCCTCAATGACGCCGGGGCCAAGCACGGTGCGGGTCTTGCGGCCCAGAATCACGTTCGTCCGCTCACTATTTCGGTTGACCAAAATTGTCGTTAAAGCAAACTCTTTTTGCAGTGTGGCGCAAATTTCCGCCTCGTTCGGCAGGCCGTTTCCGTTTACCACAAAGCACAAAAGCCGCTGGCCGCTGTGCCAGCCCTGCCGCATGTAGAGGTGCCGCACACGGCCGGTGTGCGTTTCCTCGTTGTAGGCAGTGATGCCGTTTTCCTCAAGCAGCGCACAGGCGCGCGCGGCCAGTTGGTTCATCCACTCCGGCTGCAGGCGGCAGTCGGCACAGGCAACAATGCGGTGGCTGCGTCCGGCAAAGAAACCGGTCACGATATGCCCATTCTCATCCGTGCCGACCGGCAGCTGAACCTTGTTGCGGTAGCGGTCGGCAGCGGGGGCGGCCAGCACCTCCCGCACGGGGACATCCAGCTTGCCAAGGCGCGCAAAGGCATCCCGCACAAACTGTGTCTTGGCGGCGCACTCGGCCTCGTAGCGGATATGGCGCAGCCCGCAGCCGCCGCAGGGGCCGGCAACGGGACAGTCCTGCCGGATGCGGTCCGGGCCGGGGGCCAGCAGCCGCTCCACACGGCCGAAGGCATAGCTTTTCATCGGCTTTACGATGCGAACCTCGGCAATGTCACCGGGGGCGGTCAGCGGCACAAAAACGGCCTGACCGTCCTTGTGGGCCACGCCGTTTCCGTCATTGGAGATGGATTTGATCTCGAGGGTGATGATCTGATTTTTCGTAAAAGGCATGTCTGCTCCTTAAAAACAAAGTTACGGGTTGGTGTTCTGCGGGACGGTTTCCTTTTCCAGCGCGGACAGATACTTGCTCGGCGGCACGCCCTTGACCTTTTTGAACACGCGGGAGAAGTAGAACTGGTCAAAGAAGCCCACCGACACGGCAATCTCAGCAATGGAAAGGCCGGAGTTTTTCAGCAGGCTGCAGGCTTCGCTGACACGGTAGTTCGTCAGGTAGTCGATGGGGCTTTGCCCGACATTCGACATGAAAACACGATACAGATGGCTGCGGCTGACGCCGACCGCCTTGGCAATGTCGTCCACCGAGATATCGTGCGAGTAGTTGAACTGGATAAACTTGATGGCGGCCAGCACATACTGGCTGCTTGACGAGCCTACATTGGGCATGGCCTCGCGGGCTTCCTTCATCAGGTGCGCCATAAATATGTACAGGTAGCCCGTCATCATTGCCTCGCAGTGAGGCTCCGGCCCGCGGGAAAGATAGATGTTGTACAGCGCTTCCCGCGCGGTCTGCAGATCCCGGCAGTGGTGTACAGGGTGCGCCTCGGAAAACGGTGTCTGCTGAACAAGCTTATTGGCGCACGCTCCGTTGAAGCCGACCCAGTAATACTCCCACGGGTCGGTCTCATCGGCGGCGTAGGTGATGAGCTGGTTCGGCTTGGCGAGGAACAGATCACCCTCCTGCAGGGTGTGCGATGCACCGTTGACCTGATAGACACCCTTGCCCGCTACGACCAGATGGATCAGGTAGTGGTCGCGCACGCCGGGGCCCCAGGTGTGGCCCGGCTGGCACTGCTCACGTCCGCAGTTAAAAATTGAGAGCTCGACATTATCTGTGTAGCTCTGCTTGTAGGATTGCTTCATCTCATTGATGGTCATGGCTGCACCTCACTTCTGTGATATTTCTATTATAGCAAGCTATTCATCAAAAGTCCATAAAAGAGCCTGAAATTATGTTTGCTTTTTTTGCAGGATTTGCTATACTGAAAACAAGAAATCGACAGAGAGCTGTTCGTTTGGCTGTCTGCCTAAAAAAGAAAGGCTCATTTTGTGCATATCTACGAAAAGAGCCGCCCGACAGGAAAGGTGAGTGGAATCATGGCAAATACCATTGAACTCAAACAGCAGATCGCACAGGGCGAATATGACGCCGCCTTTACCAAGCTGTACGGTGCATCCGCCGTGCAGGAGCAGCACAAGCGCTATACCGACCTGATCGATGAATTTGAAAAGGAGTACGGCACCTCCCGCACGGTCCGTCTTTACTCTGCCCCCGGCCGCACCGAGATCGGCGGCAACCACACCGACCATAACAACGGCGTGGTGCTGGCCGGCTCCGTCAATTTGGATATGGTTGCGGTCGTTTCCCCCAATGAGGATAACATCATCCGCGTAAAGTCTCTGGGCTTTGACAAGATCGATGATGTCGATGTCAATGTTCTGGTTCCGCAGCCGCAGGAGGCTGAGCACTCCGCCTCTCTGATCCGCGGCGTGGCAAAGGGCATTGTGGATGCCGGCGGCAAGGTGGGCGGCTTTGACTGCTACAGCACCAGCAATGTGCTGCGCGGCTCCGGCCTGTCCAGCTCTGCAGCGTTTGAGGTCTGCATCGGTGCCATCCTGCGCGGCGAATATAACAACAATGACATGGAGAAGTTCAGTCAGGTCAAGATTGCACAGATCGGCCAGTTTGCGGAGAATGTTTTCTTCGGCAAGCCCTGCGGACTGATGGATCAGACGGCCTGTGCGGTCGGCGGTGTCATCACCATCGACTTCAAGGATCCCGAAAAGCCTGTTGTTGGCCAGACTGCCATTGATCTTGCCAAGCACGGCTTTGTCATGTGCATCAGCGATACGAAGGGCAGCCATGCTGACCTGACTGACGACTATGCCGCCATCCGCCGTGAGATGGAGAGTGTTGCAGAGCAGTTCGGCAAAAAGGTCCTGCGCGATGTGGACGAGGACGAGTTCTACAAGGCTATCCCGCAGCTGCGCAAGGCTGTGGGGGACCGCGCCGTTGTCCGCGCTATCCACTTCTACAACGACTGCCGCCGTGCCGCGCAGCTCTGCGATGCCGTGCGTGAGGACGATTTTGATGCGTTCCTGCGCCTGATCATCGAGGGCGGCCACTCCAGCTTTGAGTTCAACCAGAATGCCTACAGCATCAAGGCCCCGCAGGAGCAGGGCGTGCCGCTGGCGCTGGCGCTGAGCCAGAAGGTGCTGAACGGCCGTGGTGCATGGCGTCTGCAGGGCGGCGGCTTTGCAGGCACCATTCAGGCATTTGTCCCCGTGGATCTGCTGGACGCCTACAAGGCAACTATTGACGGCTGCTTCGGCGAGGGCAGCTGCCATGTGCTGAACATCCGCAACTACGGTGCTGTGCCCGTCACGCCCGACATGTAAAATTAGATAAAGCATAAAAATACCGTACCAGTGCAGAAATGTGCCGGTACGGTATTTTATATTACGCCTGTAGGGGTCGGGCATGCCCGGACCGTATGCTTACGGCAGACACCCTCTTATCCGTAGATTTATAGGGAAGAATTTTGCTCCCTCCGCGGTGGCCTGAGGACAGGCCGCCCTACAGGATTACATTTTCTTTCGCAAAATCCATATTCCCAGTGCCAGCATCCCGCACACCACTATGGTAAACGCCGCATGAATCTGTATGCTCAGATACCATGGTGCAGATTGCAGCGCATACAGCCCGGGGTGGGCGTGGTAATCCCAACAGGTGTACAGGCTGACGCCCAGAAACACCCCGATAAAGCACCAAAACGCAGCGTTTAAAATAATGTACAGATTTTTCACTGTTTGTTCTTCTCCCAAATCAGCGCCAGCCCCTTAAACAGCAGGTCTGCGTCATAGATAACTTTGCGCTTGCAGCAGGGCATAATGTACGGCGCCAGTCCACCGGTCGCAACTACAGTCAGCGGCTGGCCCAGTTCTGCCTCCACGCGGTCAGCCAGTCCGTCCAGCTGGGCGGCCGTGCCGAACATCGCGCCGTTGTTCAGCGCGGCTACCGTGTTGGCACCAATCAGATGCTCGGGCGGCTCGGGTGCAATGGGGGGCAGCTGCGCCGTGCCCGCGCTGATGGCCCGCAGACTGGTTTGCACACCGGGTACGATGAAGCCGCCCAGAAATTCACGATTGGCCGAGATAACATTGTAGGTCGTGGCCGTGCCCAAATCGACGGTCATGCAGGGCAGGGGATAGTGCGCGGCGGCAGCGGCGGCATCGGCAATGCGGTCACGGCCGACCTTGGCAGGCTCGTCAACCTGAAAGCGAAGCCCCGTGTCCAGACCACAGCTGACGATCAGCGGCTCCTGCCCGGTCAGCCGCTTGCAGGCCGCTGCCAGCACCTCGGTCAGCTGAGGAACAACGCTGCAGACAATGACGCCCTCGCAGGCGGCAGGGTTTACCTGCAGGCGGCGCAGCAGGAATTTCATCTCGGCGGCATACTCATCCGCTGTGCAGCGGGGCCGCGTGACCATTCGCATTGTGAACTGGATAGAGCAATGCTCTGCCCCCGTCAGACCGCCGATACAGATGTTGGAGTTGCCGATGTCAACTGCTAAAACCATAATAAATTCCTTTTATAGATAAAAGATAAGAGATAATAGATAAGAAATATGGTGGATCGCGTCGCTTTGCGCCGCTCAAAATTATTATACTTGTTTGCATATAGGGCGTCAATCTGCTATAATAACCACAATACAAATTTTGTTTTCGCCAAAGGCGAAAACTCCACCAATTTTATTATCTTTTATCTAGTATCTCTTATCTAGGTATTAAGGGTGTTGATTTTATGTTACTTACCGGAAAAACCATCGTCCTCGGCATCACCGGAGGCATTGCGGCCTATAAAATGCCTAATGTGGCGCATGCGCTGGTCAAGCTGGGGGCCGATGTTCATGTCCTGATGACCAAAAATGCCACTGAGTTCATCTCTCCGCTGGTATTTGAAACGCTGACCCGCCGCCGCTGTCAGGTGGATACCTTCGACCGCAACTTCCAGTACGATGTGGCGCATATCAGCCTTGCCAATGCGGCGGACCTTATGCTCATTGCGCCTGCCACGGCCAATGTCATCGCCAAGCTGGCCCACGGTCAGGCCGATGATATGCTGACCACCGTCACGCTGGCTGCGACCTGCCCCAAGCTGGTTGCCCCCGCCATGAACACCCATATGCTGGAAAATCCCATCACGCAGGATAACCTCAAAACACTGCAGCACTATGGCTTCACCGTCATTCCGTCCGGCTCCGGTATGCTGGCCTGCGGTGATGTCGGCTCCGGCCGGCTGCCTGAGGAGGGCGTGCTGGTGGACTATGTGCTGCGTGAGCTTGCCTGTGAAAAGGATCTGCGCGGCAAAAAGGTCGTTGTTTCGGCCGGTGCAACGCAGGAATCCATGGACCCGGTGCGCTACCTGACAAACCATTCCACCGGCAAGATGGGCTATGCTGTGGCGCGTGCCTGTATGCTGCGCGGCGCAGAGGTCACGCTGCTGGCCTCGACCGGCTGTACGCTGCCGCCTGTTCCGTTTGTCAAGACTGTGCCGTTCACAACAGCAGCCGACCTCTTTGAGGCCGTGAAGACCCATGCCATGGACGCCGATGCACTGGTGATGGCGGCTGCCGTGGCGGACTACCGCCCCGCCACCGTGGCAGCTGACAAGGTGAAAAAGCACGACGGCGAGATGAACATTGCCCTTGAGCGCACCGAGGACATCCTTGCCTGGGTGGGCGCACACAAGCCGGAGAAGCTGTTTGTCTGCGGCTTTTCAATGGAGACGCGCGATCTGATCGAGAACTCCACCGCCAAGCTGAAGAAGAAAAACATGGATATGATCGTTGCCAATAACCTGAAGGTCCCCGGTGCGGGCTTCGGCGTCGATACCAATGTTGTAACGATCATTACCGGGCAGGGCATCACCGAACTGCCCCTGCAGAGCAAGGACGGCGTTGCCGGGCATATCGCAGACGCAATCGCCAATAAATAACACATACCCCCGCTCCCTCCCGCATATTCATTTGTGAATCATGCAAAGGGGGCTTTTTTATGTGCGGAATTGCGGGGCAGGTCGGGCGCGACCCCCGGACGATACAGGGCCGGTATGCGGCCTACTGCGCCATGCAGCAGACGCTGGCGCGCCGCGGCCCGGACCAGCGAGGCATGTTCATCAGCGGCCGGGCGGCGCTGATCCATGCACGGCTGGCGGTCGTGGATCTTGAAAACGGCCTGCAACCCATGCAGCTGGACTGGCAGGGGGAAACCTATGTGCTGGTTTATAACGGTGAGCTGTACAACACGCCTGAGCTGCGGGCTGCGCTGCTGCACCGCGGCCACCGCTTTGCCGGGCACTCCGACACCGAGGTACTGCTCCATGCTTTTGCGGAATGGGGCGAAAGCTGCACGGCAATGTGCAACGGCATTTTTGCGTTTGCGGTTTGGCAGGTAAATGCGGGAAGGCTGTTTCTGGCGCGGGATCGCTGCGGTGTCAAGCCGCTGTTCTATACCCTGACGGAGCAGAGCCTGATCTTCGGCAGCGAAATCAAAACCCTGCTGGCCCACCCGGCTGTGCCGCCGCGGGTGGATGCCGCCGGTCTGGCGGAGGTGCTGCTGCTCGGCCCCGGCCGCACACCCGGCTGCGGCGTGTTCTGCGGGGTGCAGGAGCTTCTGCCCGGGCAGTATGCTATCTACGAGGCCGACACGGCTCGACTGACACTGCATACCTACTGGCGGCTTGAGGATCATGAGCATCCCGATGATTTTGCTGCGACAGCACGCAAGGTGCGCGAGCTTGTGACGGATGCCATCGAGCGGCAGTTGGTGTCCGATGTGCCGGTTGCTGCATTTTTGTCCGGCGGGCTGGACTCCAGCCTGATTTCCGCCATTGCGGACGCCAATTTTGCGGCGCAGGGAAAGCAGCTGCAAACTTTTTCGGTTGGCTACCGCGACAATAAAAAGTATTTTCATGCTACAAAATTTCAGCCCGGTGCGGATGCCCCCTATATCCGCAAAATGAATGAGTTTCTCCATGCCCGCCACCATTGGATCACGCTGGACACCCCGGAGCTGGTCCCGGCGCTGTATGCAGCGGTGGATGCGCGTGACCTGCCCGGTATGGCGGATGTCGATGCATCGCTGCTGCTGTTCTGCCGGCAGATCAAGCCCCATGCCACGGTGGCGCTGTCGGGAGAGTGCGCCGATGAGATTTTCGGCGGTTACCCGTGGTACCGCGACCCGGCAGTGCGGGAAAAATATGGCTTCCCATGGGCGCAGTCCACAGCCTATCGCGCCTCCTTCCTCAAGCCCGGTGTGCTGGGCAGCATTGACCCGGCTGCTTTTGTGGATGCCCGCTACCGCCAAACGCTGGCAGAAACCTCCGTCCGACCCGGTCTGTCGGCAGAGGAACAGCGTATGCGCCAGATGATGAACCTGAATTTCAAATGGTTTATGCAGACCCTGCTTGATCGTAAGGACCGCATGAGCATGTACAGCGGGCTGGAGGTCCGGGTGCCGTTCTGCGACTACCGCATTGCGGAGTACCTCTACTCTGTCCCGTGGGAATATAAAGACTACCGAAATCAGGAAAAAGGCCTGCTGCGCGAGGCAATGCGGGGCGTACTGCCGGATGAGGTGCTGTGGCGGCGCAAAAGCCCTTACCCTAAGACATGGAATCCCAGCTACCTTGCGGCGGTTACAGCCGAGCTGCGCGGTGTGTTGGCTGACCCGGCCGCGCCAATTTTGCGCATTATCAAGGCCGACGCACTGGAAAACCTGCTGGCGTCGGGCGCGGATAACCCCATCCCATGGTACGGCCAGCTTATGACAACGCCGCAGACCATCGCATGGTTTGCCCAACTGAATTACTGGTTGGAGAAATATAAGGTGGAGCTGGTGTGATGTGGAGGGCGGCGGTCAGGGGACTGACCGCCCTACGGCCTTTGCCCCGCGGGTAGGGCGGCCAGTCCTCTGGCCGCCGCAGCTCATTCCCGTCATTGCAGACCTTCCGCGCAAAAATAATTTATTTTTCCTCCCCATCTGTTCAAACCTTGCCTGATGTGCTATAATAACTCAATAGGACTACAAATAGAGAAGGGAGACCCCTCATGCAGCAGGAAACCGTTATCGTTCTGGATTTCGGCGGCCAGTATAATCAGCTGATCGCGCGCCGCGTCCGCGAATGCAACGTATATTGCGAGATCTATTCTTACCGTACCGACCTTGCCAAGATCAAGGCCAAAAACCCGAAGGGCATCATCTTCACCGGCGGCCCCAACAGTGCCTATCTGCCGGATTCGCCCACCATCGACCCCGAGATCTACACTTGGGGTGTGCCCATCCTCGGCATCTGCTACGGCAGCCAGCTGATGATGCACATGCTGGGCGGCAAGGTCTGCAAGGCCCCCGAGCGTGAGTACGGCAAAACGCTGGTCGATCTGGACACCGCCAGCCCGCTGTTTGATACGCTGCCCGCCCAAAATGTATGCTGGATGAGCCATAACGATTACATCGAGCAGGCAGCCCCCGGCTTTGAGATCGTTGCCCATACCCCCAACTGCCCGGTGGCCGCTGCGCAGGATAAGGCCCGCGGCCTGTATGCTGTGCAGTTCCACCCCGAGGTCCTGCACACCGAGAACGGCACCAAGATCCTGCACAACTTTGTGTATAAGGTCTGCGGCTGCGCCGGTGACTGGAAGATGGACTCCTTTGTCGAGAACTCCGTCAAGGCCCTGCGCGAGAAGATCGGCGATGGCAAGGTGCTCTGCGCCCTGTCCGGCGGTGTCGATTCCAGCGTCTGCGCGGCTATGCTGGCTAAGGCCATCGGCAAGCAGCTGACCTGCGTTTTCGTTGACCACGGTCTGTTACGCAAGAATGAGCGCGAGCAGGTCTGCGAGGTCTTTGGCGAGGGCGGTCAGTTTGACATCAACTTTGTCTGCGTTGACGCCCGCGACCGCTTCTACAAGAAGCTGGCCGGCGTAGAGGCCCCCGAGAGCAAGCGCAAGATCATCGGCGAGGAGTTCATCCGCGTATTCGAGGATGAAGCAAAAAAAATCGGCGCTGTGGACTTTTTGGCACAGGGCACAATCTACCCCGATGTCGTGGAGAGCGGCCTCGGCGGCGAAAGCGCCACCATCAAGAGCCACCACAATGTCGGCGGTCTGCCCGACTATGTTGACTTCAAGGAAATCGTGGAGCCGCTGCGCGACCTGTTCAAGGACGAGGTCCGTCAGGCTGGCCGCGAGCTGGGCCTGCCCGAGTACCTTGTTGCCCGCCAGCCGTTCCCCGGCCCGGGTCTGGCAATCCGCATCATTGGCGATGTGACCCCCGAAAAGGTCGCCATCGTGCAGGATGCCGATGCCATCTGGCGTGAGGAGGTCGATAAGCTTCCCATGGCCCAGCGCCCCAGCCAGTACTTTGCCGCGCTGACCAATATGCGCAGCGTTGGTGTCATGGGTGACGAGCGTACCTACGATTACGCCATTGCCCTGCGCGCCGTAACCACCACCGATTTTATGACCGCCGAGGTCACAATCCTGCCGACCGAAACCATCACCACCGCAGCCAACCGCATCGTGAACGAAGTCAAGAACATCAACCGCGTCATGTTCGACTACACCACGAAACCGCCGGCAACGATTGAGTGGGAATAAATTGAAAAAGTCTGAAACCCCAGTAATATCAAGGGTTTCAAGGTTTTCGAAGAGCCCGTTGATAAGATTTTGATAAGATTCTACTCGGTACCCTTTATCGTGTGTATCGAGTGGTTTGTGAGTAAAAAGTAATATCTTGTGGCTCGCAAAAATACCATATTAACATTAAACCCCGTACTGACGGATTAAAGTCAGTACGGGGTTTTTGTCGTTTGCAATTATTTTAACTTATCCTTAAACGCTTCAACCATAGCATCGCTGAGATTCTGTGACGGTACTTTCACAAAACCGGAAGCTTCATCATACTTCGGATAATTGTAGCGCCACTTGTCATATTCGTCACGGTTAATGTCGCCGTTATGATATTTCTCGGATTGTTCAGCCCACGCATTAAGCATTTCCGAAAGCTCGGCAGCGTCATTTCCCTTGCGAGGGTCTGCATACATTGAAACACCGTTTTCAGTCTTTACTATTGTCAATCCATATCTGTCCTCTAATGTAAACAAGGTGTGCATTAAACCTATGTAGCTGTCGATGTCGGGAACAGAAAGAGCCTGCGGAGATATATCGAAAACCTCTGCAAGTTTATTTGTTAAATCTATTTTTGGTGTTCTTGAGCCGGATTCATATTGTGCCATACGAATGTCAGCGGTCTTTTCAGGAAATCCGACCACCTGTCCTAAATATTTCTGTGTCATTCCGCAAAGATTACGAAAGAATCTTATTCTCTCTCCGATTGCCATAAAATTGCACTCCTTACTTATGTAATGTGCAATCAGTATATCATATATGTTTAGTATATGTCAAGCAACATAAAACAAAAAAGTTTAATATTTTTACAAAAACCACTTGACATAACGGAATATGTTTAGTATAATCGTTAAGCAAATAGCGTTAAGTTGCTTGCAAAAACTGAATATCCGTCATACATCACGGTAATGGTGTATCCGCTCGGGCAAATCGGAATGCGGTCAGAAAGTATCCGACAATAAATAACCAAAACAATTATAAAGGAGGTGTTTTTTATGACAGAAAAGTCTTTTATCAGAGCCGATGAGGTTGCAGAAGAATTGGATGTATCGAAATCTTATGCATATAAGGTTATAAAACAGCTCAATGATGAGTTGAGTGCAAAAGGATATATCACAGTTGCAGGACGCATCAGCCGACAGTATTTTAATGAAAGAGTTTACGGAGCAGAAAGGAGAGAGGTATAATGCCGGCTTACAAAAACAAAGATAACGGAACTTGGTATGTGATGACTCAATACACAAACTGGAAAGGCGAACGCAAGCCAAAGTGTAAGCGAGGATTTGATACCAAACGAGAGGCGCAGGAGTGGGAGCATACTTTCCGACAACAAAATTCGGGAGATTTGGATATGCCCTTTTCCGCCTTTGTTGAAATTTATTGCCGAGAGCAAAAGCCACGATTAAAGGAAAGCACTTGGCAAACAAAAGAAAATATTATTCAGCAGAAAATTCTGCCGTATTTTGAAAATTACAAAATCAATGAGATTACAACCAAAGATGTACGAGCGTGGCAAAATGAAATGCTTGCATATCGTAATGAGGAGAATAAGCCCTATTCATCATCCTATCTGAAAACGCTGCACAATCAACTTTCTGCCATATTTAATTATGCGGTAAGATTTTATGATTTGCGTAGCAATCCCGCCGCAAAAGCCGGAAATATGGGTAGTGAAGAACGCAAGGAAATGCTGTTTTGGACAAAGGAAGAATATCAAAAGTTCTCCGAAGTAATGATGGATAAACCGATTTCTTATTATGCTTTTCAAATGCTTTATTGGACAGGTATCCGTGAGGGAGAATTGCTTGCTCTTACCCCTGCTGATTTTGATTTTGAAAAAGGAACGGTAAAAATCAGCAAAACATATCAGCGAATAAAAGGTGAAGATATGATTACTTCACCGAAAACAAAGAAAAGTAACCGAACGGTGCAAATGCCGGATTTTCTTTGTACTGAAATGCAGGAGTTTTTCAATATGCAGTACGGGCTGAAAAGGAAAGACCGCATTTTTAACATAACGAAAAGCTATCTTCATCACGAAATGGACAGAGGTTCAAAAGCCGCAGGTGTAAAGCGTATTCGTATTCACGATTTAAGGCACAGTCATATCAGCCTTTTAATTGATATGGGATTTTCGGCAGTCGCCATTGCAGACCGAGTGGGACACGAGAGTATAGAAATTACTTATCGCTATGCGCATCTGTTCCCGTCAAAGCAAAAAGAAATGGCAATAAAACTTAATTTTATGAATAAAGGAGTGTGATATTATGTCAGCCAAAAATGTTGATAAGTATAATCGTTTTCGCAGTATTACCGTAGCTTTCAGAGTATCTCCCGAAGAACAAAAAGAGCTGAACAGAGCAATTGCTCTTTCGGGATTGCCCAAGCAGGAATATTGCTATCGCAAATGTATGGAGCGTGAGGTGGTAGTTCAACCGAGTCCGAGAGTTTACAAGGCTCTTAAAACTCAAATGGAATTCATCCTTAATGAATTGCAACGAATTGATGTCGGTGGGAGCATTGAGCCGGAACTTCTTGATACTATTGACCTTATCGCTACCACAATGAACGGATTGAAAGGAGATGGTAACAATGGAAAATAAAAAAATGACCACTCCGATTGTATCTGTTGGCGCAGATACGGAGCAGTCACCAAATGTATGTAATGATAGTATAACCGATTTTAATGAGGATGGCAAGAGCTTAGATGATTATCTTGAGGAAATGCAAAAAGAATTTTCAAAGCAGATGAGTCCGTCATATCTTAAAACAGTTTCGATGAGCGAGTTGTATGATACGGTTTTTAATGTTCAAACACCGTTGATAGACGGTTTGCTACAAAGAGGTACTTATATTTTTGCAGGCTCTCCAAAGGTGGGTAAAAGTTTTATGATGGCACAGCTTGCTTATCACATAAGCACAGGCACACCGTTATGGGGTTACAAAGTGCGAAAGTCAACTGTGCTTTACTTTGCACTTGAAGATGACTACCCCCGCTTGCAAAAGCGATTGTTTCAAATGTTTGGAGCTGAGGAAACAGATAATCTGTATTTTGCCACACAATGCAAAACATTAAACGAAGGCTTGGACGAACAAATTAAAGGCTTTATGGAAGAACATTCAGATACAGGCTTGATCATTATCGACACATTAAAGCGTGTTCGTGAAGCCGGCGGAGCCGATTACAGCTATGCAAGTGACTATGATATTGTAGCAAGGCTCAAATCATTGGCGGACAGCTACAATGTTACAATGCTCATTGTTCACCATACTCGCAAGCAAAAAGCGGAAGATATTTTCGATATGATTTCAGGAACAAACGGATTGATGGGAGCCGCCGACGGAGCGTTCGTTCTAAGCAAAGAAAAACGAACTTCTAATAATGCCACACTTGATGTTGCCGGTAGGGACCAACAAGATATGAAAATTCATCTTGTGAGAGATGCCGAAAAACTAATTTGGAATTTTGAAAAGTCCGAAACAGAATTGTGGAAAGAGCCGCCTGAGCCGTTACTTGAAAAAATTGCTACAACTCTTTTGTCGGAAAGTAAAGTGTGGGAAGGTACTGCTTCCGAACTATGTGACATTCTCGGAGAAGATGTTAAACCAAATGTTCTTTCATTGAGGTTAAGTATAAATGCAAACCGACTGCTTAAAGATTATGGCATTCACTACAAAGCAAGTCGAACGCATAACGGACGAAAACTATCTCTTATGAAATAGGCGTGTCAATGTGTGACGACCGTGACAAACATTTTAGTAGCGTGCATAGGCATAAAACATTGTCGCCACCGTCACGGTTTGACACGCATTAAAGTTTTTGCAGGGTGCAGGTGGCTTTTTTCAAAAAGCTACTCCTGCCTCTCGGAGAGCGCAAAACCTGCTTGCAGGTTGCATTTTTGATGGGCTTGCCTGTCAAAAGTGCTTTTGCGTTACTCTTGACAAGAGTAACAGAACCGAGGACGAGCAAGTTTATGAGATTGGAGGTATAACTTATGCAAAGAACGATAAGCGCAATGGTGGGTAAAGGCTCGGTCAATCACAACAGCCGCAAGTTCAAGGCTGAAAATGTTGACGGGATCAGAACGCATTTGAACATTGATTACTGTAACGAGCCGATAAAGAAAATCTACCACGAATTGTTTGATGAAGCGCTAAAAAGATACAATGAAAAGCAGATAAGAGCCGACCGCAAGATAGAAAACTATTATGAAAAAATCAGAAATTCCAAGCAAGAAAAACCGTTTCACGAACTCATTTTGCAGATAGGCGATAAAGAAAATATGAGTGCCGAAAGCGAAAACGGGCAGCTTGCAAGGCAAATTTTAGATGAGTATTATCGTGGGTTTCAAGAAAGAAATCCCAACCTAAAGGTGTTCTCTGCTCATCTGCATATGGACGAGGCAACGCCCCATTTGCACATTGATTTTGTTCCGTTCACAACCGGCAGCAAGCGAGGACTTGATACAAGAGTATCACTCAAACAAGCGTTAGCCGCACAAGGTTTCAAAGGCGGAACTCGTGGCGATACCGAGTAGAACCAATGGGTGAGTGCAGAAAAATCCGCACTTGCGTTCGTTATGGAACGGTACGGAATCGAGTGGGAACATAAAGGAACGCACGAAAAACACCTATCTGTTCTTGATTACAAAAAGCAAGAGCGAGCGGCAGAGCTTGAACAATTAGGTGCTAAAATCGAAGAAAAACAGACTGAATTCAACGTGTTATCCGAGCGAGTGTTAAACTATGATGATGGTTTGGAAAACTTAAAAAATGTTGATGAAATGCTCGATAACGCACCCGAATATCAGCTCTCCGAGCCGCAGAGTTTTATGTCCGCAAAAGCGTATAAAACTAAAATTGCAGAGCCGCTTATTCAAAAATTAAAAGCGTTAGTCAGGACGGCATTGGCTCGTTGCTTTGAAGGTTGGGACAATTACCATAGGCTAAACATCACAAACGGCAACCTCTATCGTGAGAACGAAATGTTATCGAAAATAAACAGCAAGCTGAAAAGTGAAAACGAAAATTTGCGTTCGGAAGTCAAAGATTACAAACTTTTGCGCAAAGTTTTCGGGCATAAACAGATTGACGAGTTGCTTGAACAGGCAAGAAATATTAAAGGTCGTAAGCGTGAAAACCCACGCTCAAGATAAATAAATTTTTGGAGGTAAAACAAAATGGCAAACACAATTTTTGAACAAACAGGCGGTACTTATACGCAGGTCGGCGACTATATGTTGCCCGATTTATTACCGGCGGAAGAAGAAAAGAAAGCAAATATCGGCGCTTGGGCAATGAGGCATAAACGATATTTGAAGCAAAATCATAAAGTGCGTTATTACAATTTGCTGACAAGCGGTAAGCTAAATTCATATCTTGCAGATATTGAACAGCAGGCTCAAGACCTTTTTCTCTGGCTGGTAAAAGAACTTGCCGAAAAAGAAAATGTTAACGAAGAACTCAAGGCTGAAAATCTAATGCTTTGGGTACAGAAAATGAATAATATTCGTAATAGAGCGATAGAGGTCGTGAATACAAAACTTATTTTTACGGTATAAACACAAAGACGGCAAGGAGAGATACCTTCCCTTGCCGTCAATAATTATTTCCTATTTGCCCAAAAAGTGAGATACATTTGAGCGACCGATTCAAGCAACACAAACAATATATGTAAAATAATAAAAATACAAATAGATGTGATAAATTTTAGTGATACAATCGGCAAAATATTTTGCATAAGAGAAATCGCTATAAGTCCCACCAAGTATATAATTTCTACAATAACATTGTAAGCTATATTAGAAAGCAATATCTGAAATAGAGACAGTTGCTTTCCGTCAACTGGCTTATATTGTTTCTTGTTTGAGTCAGTTTCTTTCAAGCATTGTATATTTTTATTGTCCGCAGATACTAAAATCGTAATGATTGCTATGGAAAAAGAAATTAGAATTGCTACAATATTTATTTGTGTATCTATAAATTCAGAAAAGGTTAATAGAATTTTTTCTGAATTGCCAATATTGGAAAATATAGCAAATAGTAATGATACTATTGCAATTATAAGCGGAATAATAAACTTGTTATAGAGCTTCTTTCTTGATGCGAAGTAGTCTTTAATTGGAACAAATATTATATTTTTCATTTTTTGTTCCTCATTTCCTCTATAAACTCCTGTGCTTTTACAAAAAAATCAACACTATTTACTTCATTCGTTACAATTTCCGAACAAACTGATAAGTAATGTTTCATTTTCATAAGGTCTGTATCGACTTCAAACTGCCCGGACGTCTTTGTTCCTTTAACCGAAATCTTCTTTATCCTATTGTTACTTTGCAAATCATCATAATATGCTTTAATAAGGTTATCTGGGAATTTTTTAACTCCTTTAGGTCGTTTAATCCAAATTTCAACTTCATCATCTATTTCATCTCGATTAGCAAATTGCATAAAATCATCTTTTATAACATCTTTGCTGACCGTTAATTTAAGTGCGGATGTCGTTTTGGCGTCTTTTAGTGATGCTATAAAATCATCTCCTGGCATAATTTCGTATGACAGCTCATAATGGTATTTATCATCACTATCCTCATTATAATTTTCAAATTGAGTGTTTAGATAGTCAATAATACAATTTATTGATATTCCATAGTGATTGCTTTCGTGAACGGCAAGAAAGCGATGCTGCCCTTTTGTAAGACGTACACATAAATGTGTTTTTTCTTCATCTCCGTCTTTTTGACGTTTGCGTGTGCCGAGTTCTGTCATTGTTTCGGTATCAATTTCGTTTCTAACGTGATTATATTTTGCTGACTTAAAAATCACATTATAATTTCCGTTTTTCAAATCTTCAAACGAATCAAGCCACACAACTTTTTCAGAACTTGTAATATCTTTTTTTCTGTCGTTTAGACTTTTTTGAGTAATATAAGACAGTAAAGCTGAAAATGCAGCGACTATTTGTTGTATATCATAAACAGAAGAGTCGTTGCTATCTTTTTGCTTTGATATAGCAAGATAATAAAAGTAAATTGGAACATTTTTCTTTTGTTCTTGGCTATTCATTTTTAATCCCCCCCTCATAACACATCAGACAACAACTTCCAACTATCGCTTTTAATATCATCGGAATATGTTTCCGTACAAATACAAAGTTCACCACTTTGTTTATCTTGTCTGACTATGCCACCAAATAGATTATACTTATCGGTATAATTTTTTAATACGCCAAATTTTTTAGCTGTATATTTATCAATATCTTCACTATCACCAGATTTCGTAAATCCGCCTTTTGTTTCGATTATCCATACCTTGCCATCGGTTGTTCCAATAATATAATCGGGATAAAACGATTTTTGTTTTCCGAAGTTATCCGTATAAACAATAGAAAAATATTCAATTCCTTTGTCTCCGTTTTTATAAAACCATTGAATATTTTTACTGCTTTCACAATATCGTTCAAAAAGTTTTTCCGGCAAAGAGCGATTTTCCGCAGAAGAAAGATATCCTTTATACACATTTTTTGTAAATTCTGTTTGCGATTTTGATGTCCCATCATAGGTGAAAATCATTTCCAACGGAAATCCAATTGGTTTTTCTGTTGTTTTTGGAATTGACAAGGTTAGTTGCAGTGTTTCATCTGCCATAGCGTCACGAACATCTTCAACCAGTAAGCGTTCATTATTGATTATAAATGAATATAATTCCCTTGTTTCAACTTTTAGAATTTTAGAATCGCAGCGCAATCCGTTAAGGAATAATTTGCGCATAATTGTGTTGGTACTATTGTAATCCAAATTCACTTTATATCCTATTTCCGCAACACAATGATGATATTCTTTGCCGTGCTTATGTGTATTTAACGGCTCGTGTATAGAAATATCATTTAATCCGGTTATATTTTCTTTTGATAGAGTGTTCACTGAACCTGACTTTGTAAAATCGATAATATCCTCAGAGAAAGAATAACCGTGTGCCTCTAACAATGTTCTGTTTTTGACCGTATCATTTGTAATATGATATTTCTTTTCAAAATACTGGTGTATTACTTTTAGTGATAGTTTTGCATCACGTGGATATGGTATATCTGTCTTGTATTCACTGATGATTGTAAATGAACGATGCTCCGGCTTTAAAAACACCTTGTATGCGTCAAGAGCACCTTTTCCCAAACTCAGTTTTACACTCTCTGTAAATTTTTCATCTAATGTGTACAAATAGCAACTATCAAGCAAGTCATTTTCATAATGCTTTGCTTCAGGCATACGGCGAATGCGTCCGATTGTCTGAATCTCAAAAGTCTCACTCATATTATCACGAAGTTTAACAAGGATCTGTGCTCTAGGACAATCCCATCCGGTTGCGACCGCTTGCTTAATAATAACTGCAATAGGCTCTGCGTTGGGTTCTTCTATATCTTCGAGATTTTGCTTCTTGTCAGAAAGCCATACGGCAAGTAAATTGTTTTCGTAAGTAATACCTTTACTCTCAAAATATTCCTCAACTCTATCGAGTAAGGCGTCAGACTTATTCGGAATTTGTACGATGATAAGCGGATTGATTTCTGCTTTTTGTTTTGCATATTCAGAGCACAATTCACGTTGTTTGTTTATTGCTTTATCTAGTAAATATGTAATTTGATCATCAACATTTATATGCTGCTCAAAGTTTTCGTTAATAATAAGTAACTTTTTAATTAACCCTTCCGCTATAACATCTTCTTCGGGAATATCAATCAAAATAGCGTTTTTATAGTTTTTAGGCGTAGCAGAGCAGCGAATAATCTTATCTGAACGAAAAAGTTCAATAATATCATCTGCTTTAATTGTGTCGTTTTGATGAGACTCATCGACAATAATTTTAAAGGTTAAACCATCATCAAGTGCATTTCGTATATGTTCTATAAAATTAGTGCGTTCGCTGTCTTTTAATGCATTATTGCCTTTCTTGGTCAATTTTTCCCAGTTAATAAAGCAGGCATCATTTTCTTCAAAGCCGGAAGTCATAATATCTGATAGCAATTTTGTTTGGCTTCCGTGGATATATCTATCCATTTTTTCTTTACTTTGTTCCTCAAGGTTGCCCTTGCCGGGAGTAAGCCAAATAAACACAGTTTTATGATTGCTTTTAAAATACTCATCCATAAAACTCGTTAGAATAATAGTTTTTCCGCTGCCCGTACAACTTTTGAGTATAATATCTCTGTTGGATTGTTCCATTGCAGCAGTTAAGTCAGCAATAGCCCTTATCTGAAAATTTGCAAGGGTAATATTCATTTTTTAGCCCTCCAATTCCTTGTAATAGTAATCCGGAATAATATTTATTGAAATCTTTCTGTTTTTCAATATCTGTGCCTGTTGTGAATCCATTAAAATATCGTGACCTAAGTACAACTTTTGATATTTGGTATTGTTTTCAAGCTGCGAAATAAAGTCATCGAGTTCTTCCTCAGTAAGCACAATTCCAATTTTATCGTTGCCCGTGAAATTTACACCGTTTTCAAGTTCAACAAGTTCACGGATATGCTTTAACAACTCGTCCGCATATTCGTAATACATACGGTCAGAGATGGGAATATAGTCAACTTTATAATATTTCAGGCTTGCTGGCATTGCTTCAAAAACTTTTCCTTTTTCTGTGGTATAACCTCGTATTACATTTGAAAGCCTTTGATATGTTTTTCCCCTGCATATATTATTTTGGTTATTTGTACAAAGTATAAATTGTCTATTTCCTTCATCTTGAATGTTTTGAGATATTACAGCATGTCCTGTTGACCCTGAACCCGCAAAAAAATCTAAAACAGAAATATCTTTATCAGGATAAAGGGAAACAATTCTTTTTAATAAATCAACGGGCTTTTTACCATTTCCAAATTCGACATTACCTTCCTTAGTAAGATTTTTCATAGCACCATTAAAATCCCAGTATGTTCCTTGCAAATCTTTCTTATAAAGTTCGCCATCAATTATTTCACTTGTATCTTTGAGCCATACAAAAAGCCTACACTTTTCGCCCTTATAAAATTGCTCATATACACAACCTTTGTTTTTCCCCGTTTTAGGAATATATTCAATAGAAATGACATCATCAGATATATTGTTTTCATTTCTATAATTCATTACACGAGTACGGATTGAAGACTGAGCATTTGTTGTCTGAAATGTTTTTATACCATATTTTTTATATGCTTCTTTTTCGGAAATGTCATCATCTTTTGCAGCTTGCTTAATGGATTTAATAATAACATTTTTTCGTCTGAAAACTTTAATCTCATTACCATCACCATCTACTGTGCTGCCGATATACTCCTTATCGCCCTCATCAAAAAGAACAGAAGTATATTTCCAGCTTACTCCTTCTGAAATATATGTTTGTATGAGATCGGAAAGTTCAGTATATACATAAGCACCATTAAAAAGAGGCATTGTAGCATACTGCTTTGCATAAATCAGTATATATTCACAGTTTTTCTTTAATTTCTTATCTTCACCACCGCCAGATGCTCCAGCAATATTCTTCATATTAACACTTACTACATTAATGAAATTTTCTTCTCCAAAAATTGAATCGCAAATTAGACGAAGCTGTGATAATTCAATGTCACTTATCTGAGCAAATATTACACCTTTTTCACTTAAAAGAGAACGAGCAATTTCAAGTCTTTTCGACATAAAACTAATCCACTTTGAATGTCTGAATCCATCTTCCGAATCAACATAGCAATCGTCGTATATAAAATCCCTATTTCCCGTATTATACGGTGGATCTATGTAGATAAGGTCAATTTTACCTTTATGTGTCTTTTCCAGCAATTTTAGCGAAGCAAGATTGTCCCCCTCGATAAGGAAGTTCATTTGACCGCCGTTGTTGATGAACAAGTCTTTCTCTTCAGTCAGTACTGGCGTATGGGTATCCAGCACTTCGTCGATTTCCTCACGGTGTTCCTCAAAAACAAGTCCGTATTTTTTACCGTTTACATCTTTCTCTAAATCAGAAAGATAAGAAAGCAGATTGCCTGTGTTTTCGTCCTGCGGCGCATTGGATATAAAAGTGCGAATTTCCTTGATTTTAGCAAGTAAATCCTCACGCTTTTGCTTTGATATGTTAGTGCTCATTTTATTCCTCCGTATTTTTCTGCTCTTTTGGTATAATATTAGCCATTGAATTTAACAAAGTATTATATGCCTGCTGAGATGCTGCTTGCTCTTGCCATTTTTCAACCATACCCTGGGGAATATATGGATTTTGTATTGTTTCCCAGGTGATTTCTTTTTTATACCCGATATTATTAGCAATTTCTTCCAAAAGTTTATACATCAGATTTTTTCTTTTATTTGCCATTAAATCTGATTGCTCTGTTGAAGAATATGCTTCATAAAGTTCTTTCCAGGCAGCACGTACAGCTTTATCTTTTGCGAAAACGACATCAATAAGATTAAGAGCGTGAACGCTATCAACTGTCCAGCCATATATTCGTGAAGTCATAAGCACCTTGAAGATATGCATTTTGTCTTTTCTTATTTCTGCTCTGTTTTGTAAGTGCTGTCCAATCAAGACAGCAGCTATGGGAATTACAACTATTGCGATCAAATTCAATATATCTTTACATTCCATTTTTCTTTCTCCCTTACATCCACTCGCCATCAGCGGCAGACCATTTTTCTTCAAATTCTTTATTTTCAACTGCCACCATAAACGGCTCTATCAAAAACTCTTTTATAGTTTTTAGCACTGTGTTAAAATCATCGGTTTTAGTATCTATCTTTCGACAAAATGCTTTCCATTTCTTTTGCATTGCTTCATTTTCGGCAAAAGCCATAACCTGTTCAAATTGTTCCATCGTAAAGGCGTGTCCACGATTTTCAAAAGTCTTTTTAAGTGCTTTTGTCAGCGTTCCACCGTCAAAATCGAACTTATTGGCAAGATAATAAATATCATAATAATCTTTCATTCGGCTTGAAAATTCCATTAAATCAAGAATTGCATCAAGCTTTTCGGCAATTGTCGTTTCCAGTGAATATGTATTTACTGTCGGAGAAGTGAAATCGTCAAGCTGTGTTGGAATTTTTCGTTTTTCTTGCTTTGGGACAATTACATCGCCAACGCCGAAATCAATGCTGAAAGGTGTTCTTGTATTCTTGATATGTGCAACAAGCGATGCACCGATACCGGCATATTTCTTTGCAACAGCAATGGGAGAAACATCTGTTATTTCAAATGTAACAAATTCATTTTCTGTAGGTGCTGTGATAATTTCTTCAAGCACAGCTCGCAGTTGTTCAGGAGTGTTCGGCATTTGTCGAAGCAAAAAATCAACATCGACTGTAACTCTGCTGTCAAATTCGGTAAGCGAATAGATAAACAATCCGCCTTTGAGAACAAAATTTTCTGCGTATTTTGATTTTTCAAGTCTGCGCAAAAATTCTTCCTGACAAAAGAGTTGTAAGCAAAGTTGATAACTTCTTCCACTTGACTGCGCCTTATTCTTTAATCGTGTAAGCACAGACGCTGCAATATCAGCCATTCAGCAACACCTCCATCAGTTCGGTAACTTTTTTATACACACGCAATTTTTGGGAATAAGCAGAAAGATTATTCAGATTCTTTTTGTTGTCTTTTACATAAGCGTTAATAGCCTTGTTGAAAATTTCGTTATCTAATCTTGAACGATATTTGAAACAATCACATATTGTTCGCTCACGGTCATATACAGGCAGCTCAACTCCGTTGAAGTTGTCGGTGATTTTCCCAAGTTCGTACAACTCGGGCTGCATATAATAAGGTTGAATAGCAAGCGAATCGACTTTTAGTTTTGTTCTTGACATTGAACGAGGCACAGCTATTGACCATTTTCGTGGTGCAAAGTCGCTGTAACCATAGTGAAACAACGCAGATTCAACACAAACTATTCCTTTTGGGATGAGTGTTGCAAGCAATTGTTCTTCTGAAGAAACACCTTGTTCGGCAAGCTGATAGTATCCGTGTCGTACACGATTAAGAAAGCCTGCGTTACACAGGTTTACGACATCAACAGCTCTGATTCCGGCAGCAACAAAGTCGGCAGATTTTGCAATGCCATTATTGTCTACAACCACTTCTTTTGCTCGCTCTTTAAGATTCACTCATTCACCCTCTTCCTTAAATAAAATTCACGCACAGCGAATACGTAATTGTGTGCTGATTTTATTATACCTGAGACAACTAAAAAAATCAATTAAAAATTACGCACATTTTTTGAAATATGTGCGTAAAATTAAAATACATCTTGCAAAACAAAAAGAAATCAAGTATAATATAAATGTAAAACCAATCCGGTTGCGATTATTCTTTTCTTGCAACCATCGGTTTTATCGCACCTGATAAGAAAATGATAAATTCTCGTCATACAGGTATGATAATATGGATTATCAAAATACTGCGAAGACTACACGATACATTTTATAAACAAAATGTGTTAAGTTTAGCTTTTCGGCAACGAGTTTGAATAATCGCGAAACCTAAATGGAGCCCTCATATTGAACGTACTAACGTTCAATATGCGGGCTCTTTCTTTTTGCTGACTCCGTTTTGACTCCCGTTTGTAAATTTGAGGTCAATCTTCTTTCTTTTTCAGCAGACTGGAAAGGAAAGATTCGGGAGGATTTTCTGTGTAATCCGGTCTAGGTACAGGGTGCCGTACACCGTCGGACATATCCAGATAATAGTTACTGCACTGCAATTCAATTTCCAACATTTCCTTGCGGCGTGTTACATCGTCAAGAATGGCGGTGGGGTCTTTTGCCATCTTTGCAATGACAGAAGCGTTTTTCCATTCATTGTAGATGGCATCCCAGCAGGACAGCTTGTTGCGAATATCCTTACTTTGAATCGCTAACTCAAAATTGGACAGTGGTAATATAGAATTGGCTTCGTCCGCAGGCGAAATGCCGAAATATGGCGCAAGCAATGTATTTACGCGGATATGGATATTTTCGGGAAGAATGTGATAATCGTCCTCATGTTTGCCATCAATCAGCAACACTTTAGAATTGAGTAAGACAATCAATAGGCTCATTAGGTCGCCGTCCGTCTCAAGGACAACGGAGCCAGGCTCAAAGGAACCGGTCAGAACATAATAGCTTACTCCTAATGCAGCCGCAATCCGTTTGATTTGCGCGGGTTGTGGCTGCATTTTGTTTGTCTCATATTTGCGGATAGAAACCGGGTGAATCTCTGCTAATTCAGCCAGCTTGCTTTGCGTTATATTGACTCGCTTACGGCAATAGCGAATACGCTCACCTATCGTCATGTGCGGCACCTACTTGAATGATAATGACTCATCACGAATTATTGTGAAGTATATTATAGCATGACTGCTATTAAAAATCCACGCTTTGGGCCCAAAATGTACCCAAAAATCACAAGGGGAGAAAATGACAGTTTGTGAAATCATTATTAACAATGAAAAAATATATTGACATAGCGAGCAACGCTACATATACTATAAATATAGCGAGATGCGCTACACAAAACGAACGAGGTGAATACAATGAATGAAGAAAAACGATTCTATCTGACAGCGGCGGAATTGTCCGACCTTATGGGCATTTCCATCGGTCACGCCTACAAGCTGATCCGTGACATGAACGCCGAACTTGCCAAAGAGGGCTACATTGTGGTTGCAGGCAAAGTGCCGAAGCGCTATGTGGAAAAGCGCTGCTATGGCTATACGCCGCAGTGAGGTGGTTCTGTGATTGCAAGGAAGAATCCATCGACAGGGAAGTGGGATGCCCAGTACAGCTACACAGATTGGCAGGGAAAACGCAAGAAAACAACAAAGCGCGGATTCCGCACCAAGCGTGAAGCGGTGGAGTGGTACGACCACTTCAGAACAACGCAAGATGCGGATTTCAATATGGTCTTTAAGGATTTTATAGAAATCTATATGGAAGACCAGAGCCATCGTCTGCGGCAACATACAATGATGAACAAGCGTTTCCTTTTTGATAAGCACATAATCCCTTACTTCGGAAACAAAAAGGTCAATGCCATCAAAGCGCCGGATATAAGGGCTTGGCAAAACAAGTTGATGGCAACAGGCTTGAAGCCAACCTACTTAAAAACTATCAATAACCAGCTAAACGCAGTTTTCAATTATGCAATGAAGTATTACGACCTAAAAGAAAATCCCTGCCGAAAAGCAGGGAGCATGGGCAAGAGTAAGGCGGAAGAAATGCATATCTGGACGCGGGAAGAATTTACGCAGTTCCTGAACGCCATCATCGACAAAAAGCCCTCATACATTGCATTTGAGGTTCTGTTCTGGACAGGGCTGCGGCTGGGTGAACTGTTGGCATTAACGCCCGCTGACATTGATTTTGAAAAGCGTACACTTCGCGTAAATAAATCGTATCAGCGTTTGAAAGGTGAAGATGTTGTGACAGAGCCCAAGACGCCTAAAAGTATTCGGACGATTTCGATTCCGAAATTCCTTGCGGCAGATTTGCTGGACTACATCAACAGCAATTACGGCATGGAAGATTCGGACAGGCTTTTTCCGTACACGAAATATTTCTTTGAACATGAACTGAAGCGTGGCATCAAGCTGACCGGAATGCACAAAATCCGCGTACATGATACCCGGCACAGCCATGCTGCCCATCTGATTCACATGGGTGCAAGCCCGTTGCAGATTCGCGACAGGCTCGGCCATGAGGACATTAAAACAACGCTGAACACATACGGCCATCTTTATCCCAATACAGACCAGAAGATGGCAGAACAGCTTGAAAAAGAGTACAGGAAGGAAATACTGTGAGTGGATTAGACAAGAACCGTCAGCGCAACTGCACGGTTTGCTTTCGGGCAACACCGCAAGAGGTGCAAATGCTGGAAGCACGAATCAAGGTGAGTGGCTTGCCAAAAGGTAAATACATTCTTGAATCGGTGCTGCATCAAAAAATCAGCATTGCCGTGGGGAAATACCAGAGTGACCGCATGAGCCTTGAACTGCAAAAGCTGCGCATGGCATTGGAACGCACGGACGGTGAAGAACAACAGGAGGTGCTGGCAGATTGCAAATGCCTGTTGGAACAACTGCTGAAAATCAGCAGAGAACCCGCTGACAAAGAATTGGAAATCGAACGATGATACCTATAAGAAGAAAAAGAGCCCCTGCATCGGCAAATGCAAGGACTCTAAGCTGTGGTAAAAGGGCGAACCCTAACCAACGCTATTTTACCACAGCCCATTTCTTCTTACAATAGAAAGATGGGTGAAATGAAGAAGATTAACGATGTGAAGCTGATTTCGATGGACACGATTCCCATTGAAGAAGTGACATGGCTGCTAAAGCCGTTCATTCCCTATGGAAAAATCACAATTATCCAAGGCGACCCCGGAGAGGGCAAAACTACACTGGTGCTGCAAATTATAGCGACACTGACTACCGGCAGACCGATTTGGGATGGCTTGCCAGAAATGGAGCCGATCAATGTGATTTATCAGACGGCGGAGGATGGTTTGTCCGATACGATCAAGCCGCGCCTTGTAGCTGCCGGTGCTGACTGTTCAAGAGTGCTTGTGATTGACGATTCTGAAAAAGCATTGACGCTTGACGATGACCGATTGGAACAGGCGATAGAGCAGACTGGCGCACGGTTGGTGGTGCTGGACCCGATTCAAGGATATATTGGTTCCGGCGTGGATATGCACCGTGGCAACGAAATCAGACCTTTGATGCACCGGCTTGCAAAGCTGGCTGAAAAGTATAGCTGTGCTATCATCTTGATCGGACACATGAACAAGAACAGCGGTGACAAGTCAAGCTATCGGGGCCTTGGCTCTATTGATTTCCAAGCGGCTGCAAGAAGCGTGCTGGTAGTTGGGCGCATCAAGGATGACCCCGCGCTGCGGGTTGTATGTCCGACAAAAAGCTCCTTGGCACCAGAGGGTAAGGCGATTGCATTTCGCCTTGATCCAGAACAGGGCTTTCAATGGGTGGGACAATATGACATCAGTGCCGATGAACTTCTCTCCGGTAGCAGCCGGGGGCATAAGATGCGGGCAGCGCAGGACTTTCTGAAGGAGATTCTAGCAGATGGTGCAGTACCGCAAACCGAGATAGAAACTGCTGCCGAGCAAGCGGGGATAAAGCCCAAAACATTGCGCAATGCCCGCTATGAGTTGGGCATCGTTTCCAGCAAAGTCGGCAGACAATGGGTGTGGGCGCTGCCAGAAGAATAATTCAAGGAGGCAAGATGCCCTATTCCTTAGGAAATGGTCATCTTGCCTTCTTGAAAATGAAAGTTGTTTTTTCCAACAGGTAGCCCCGCAGGGCGCAAAGGCGCTTTTGATACGGAGTGTCAAAAGTGCTTTTGCGTTACTCTTGGCAAGAGTAACAGAACCGGGCCGGCTTGCGCCGGAGATAAGGAGTGGATTTGAAAAGAACAATCAGCGCAATGGTGGGGAAAGGCTCCCTCAATCACAATAGCCGTGAATTTTATGCGTCCAACGTAGACCCTAGCCGCAGCCATCTGAACATAGAATTTTGCCACGAGGATATACGAACCGTCTACCATGAACTGTTCGATGAAGCACAGGAAAGATTCAATACTAAACAGACCCGTAATGACCGCCACATTGATAATTATTATGAGAAAATCTGTTCGTCAAAACAGGAAAAGCCGTTCCATGAAATTGTCTTACAGATTGGAAATAAGGACGACACCGGCATAAACACGGAACTGGCAGAAACGGCTAAACAGTGTTTGATTCAATATGCGAACGGATTTCAAGCACGCAACCCAACGCTCCACGTGTTCTGGAGTCATCTGCACATGGACGAAGCAACGCCCCACATACATATAGATTTCGTGCCGTATATCACGGGCAGCAAACGCGGCATGGATACGCGCGTGTCGCTTAAACAGGCGCTTTCGCAACTTGGCTTCAAGGGCGGTACGCGCAGCGCTACCGAGTGGAACCAGTGGGCGCAGAGCGAAAAACAAGTACTGGCAGAGATTATGCTGGAACACGGTATTGAGTGGGAGCAGCTTGGAACGCATGAGGAACATCTATCCGTTCTGGACTATAAGAAACAGGAACGAGCGAAAGAAGTGCATGCGCTTGACACTGCCATTGAAGAAAAACAAACGCAGATAGACGAAATCGAGCAGACGCTGCAATCGGTGCAGAAACAGGTCATAGACCTTGACAAAATCGAGAATATCAGCGTGAAAAAGGCATTACTAAGCGACAAGGTAACACTGCCCCGCAACGACTTTGAAAATCTGCTAAGTGCTGCCAAACAATATGTTGTCTACCGCCGTCAAAATGATCGCTTGCAAGGGCTGTTGGACGCTGCAAATGACAAAATCAAGCAGTTGGAGGGTGTTATTGGCGAACTGAAACGAAAAGTTTCCGGGTTGGTAGACGAACTTAGCAATATTGAATTTTGGCATAAGCGAGAACTGGACGATGTTAAATCCGAGAGCAGGGAGGTGCGCTGGGAAAATCTTATGCTGAAGCGTGAACAAAAAGGTTTGATGAACCTATTACGGCGGCATGGTATCGACCTTGCAAAAGAAAGAATCCGTGAACACGAACGTGACGAGAGATAAGGAGTACAACATGACTTACACTGATTTAGGCCGCTGGGCAAATATGCGCCTTGCATTTATCAAGCAGTACCGCCCGCAACTGTACCAAAGCCTATTAAAAGAAAATAAGCTGAACAGCTACTTGGCAGAATTTGACCGTCAAGTGCGAGACACGCTGATTTTAATCGAGGAACAAATGCGTCAAGCCGAGGGTATCACCGAGGAACTAAAACGACAAGACCAGCTTGAATGGGTGTGCCGCATGAATAATATCCGCAGCCGTGCCGAAGAAATTGTAACTGTTGAATTAGTCTACGAATAATTTTGTTGCAGTTTGGATTTGAATAAGGTATTATAAAATCAGACGTTCTTATGTGGAGGATGCTATGAAACAAGAACTGAATTTGTTGGACGGATACACCCCTACAAATGATTTGCTCAATGACGCAAAACAGATTATTGAGGTATCCCAAAAGGCTGCATACAGAGCCGTAAATCTGGCGCTGGTGCAGCGCAACTGGCTGTTGGGGTATCGTATCGCACAGGAAGAATTAAAGGGCGAGGGACGCTCTGAATACGGTACGGCGGTTATCAGAAAACTGGCAAAGGAATTGACTGCTGCGTATGGTAAAGGCTTTGATTACAGCAGTCTGTATAAGTATTTTCGCTTCTATAAATTGTATCCTGAGATTGTGGACTCACTGAGTCCACAATCTGGTGCGCTACTATCTTGGACGCACTATCGTGTATTATTACAGGTCGAGGATAAAACCGCCCGTGACTGGTACACGAAAGAAGCGGCCAATCAAACATGGAGCGTCCGCACGTTGCAGCGCAATATTTCCTCCCAATACTACTACCGTTTGCTGAAATCCCAGAACCAGGAGCCAGTCAAGCAGGAAATGGAAAAGCTGACTGCCGGTTATCAAGCGGACAAGCTGGAGTTCATCAAGAACCCGATGATTACGGAATTTTTGGGGCTTTCCGGCAGCACGGATTTTACCGAAAGCAAGCTGGAAAGCTGTATCATCACGAACATTCAGAAATTCCTCATGGAGCTTGGCAAAGGCTATGCCTTTGTAGCCCGCCAGCAGCACATTCATACAGAAAAAGAGGACTACTACATCGACCTCGTGTTCTACAACTATATCCTCAAATGCTTTGTGCTGGTGGATCTGAAAACCAGCAAAATTACCCATCAGGACGTAGGGCAGATGGATATGTATATCCGAATGTATGACGAACTGAAGCGCGGCGAGGGCGATAACCCGACCATCGGCATTGTCCTTTGCTCCGATACAGACGAGGATATTGCTAAATACTCCGTCCTACACGGCAACGAGCAGCTATTTGCCAGTAAATATAAGCTGTATCTGCCCACGGAAGAAGAACTGCGTACAGAAATCGAGACACAAAAAGAAATCTTTTATTTGCAAAATCAGCAATAATAGTAAGTAAATAGAGTCTCCCATGCGATTTTCGAGCATGGGAGGCTTAACTTTTTATATAATCATTTCTCAGTGCTTTACAAGCAGCACAGTAGAATGTATTCGCATTGGCGGCGGTAAGAATCAGTAGGGCAATAGTTAAATGTAAAATGAATAAATATTGCATGTAAAGTATAAAAGATGACAAAGAAAAACGGAGCTGGAAAATCATATAATTTTTATAAATGATTGGTAAAAACTTGTGTGAAAAGTGAAACATTATACAACAAAACAAATAAAAAAACACGTTTCTACGACTTCTGTGTGATGCACAAAGACTTTACCGTTTTTTACCTAAACCATGGTCGAAAACAAAAAAATAACGCAATATAATAGAAGCATCAAGCCACGCGGAGGTCTTTATGTTATGTTGTCTTCCAAAAAGTGCGTAACCTTTCTTAAAGGAGTTGGATGCGCGTTTTTATTGTTCATATCGCTTTTTCCGATATATTGGCTGCTTACTATGGCAATCCGTCCAACGGAAGAAATGAAAGGTCTTATTTCGGTTTTACCACAGACCTTAACCGCAGAGCATTTTGTTAAGCTCTTTGCGCAGGAAGGGTTTGGAAACGCCATCGCAAACAGTTTGCAGACGACCGGCATTTCCTTGGTGGTGTCGCTTGCGTTTGGTATTTGTGCTGCATATGTCATTGCACGTGCCCGGTTTCGCTTTCGAATAAAGCAGCCCTTAACCTATTGGATTCTGTTGGTTCGTGTCTTACCGCCGGTAGCGTTCACGATCCCCCTGTATACGATGTTTTCGAAAATGGGAATCCTGAACAGCAAACTACCCGCAACACTTGCATGTGTCTTAATCAATATTCCCCTTATTATCTGGTTCTTGATTGCATTCTTTCAGGACTTGCCGGAGGAAATCGAGGAAAGCGCGAAGATTGATGGTGCAAGCGAGTGGCAACTTTTCTTAAAAATCGTTATACCGCTTGTCGCGCCGGGAATCGCCGCGATTGCGATGCTATCCTTTATGTATGCGTGGAATGAATATACGTATAGTGTGATTTTTGTTCAGACACCCAAAAACTATACAGTCCCGCTTACCCTTGCCGTATTGAATACCGAAGATAACCTTACAAATTTTGGTCTGGTTGCTGCCGGCGGTGTTGTATCGGTTTTACCCATCTTTTTGTTTGTGATCTTTGCACAGAATTATTTGATTGCTGGATTGTCCAGCGGCGCTGTCAAAGAGTAACAATATATTTGATCATCTTGGAGGAACGTATGAAAAAAGTGATTTCCATTGTTCTCGCAGGCGCACTTGCCGCATCCCTTGCAGCTTGCGGCACCAGCGCAGAAACATCTGAAAATTCGCAGCAACCTGCATCTGAAACTGCTGCCCCTGCAAGCACAGCAGAAACTTCTGACGCACCTGAAAATCTGACGCTGATTTTGCGCAGCGGTACTTACGCAGATGTCATCAAAGATTGCCTGCCGGCATTTGAAAAGGAAAACAATGTCAAGTGTGAGGTTCTTGAGCTGTCTGAGGATGATTTGCACTCTAAAATTGCGTTGGACGCGATGAATAAAGATGGCGCGTATGATCTTTGTATGGTGGATGGCTCTTGGATGGCGGAGTTCACCTCTAATGAGGTGCTGGCGGATCTGACAGCGCTTGGGTATACGCTTGATGATGACATCATTCCTGCCACTACAACCATCAGCTACTATAACAACGATGTCTATCTTGCACCTTACTATGGTAATGTTACGGTTCTGCTTTATAACAAAGCGAACGTGCAGGCGGCCGGTTATGATGCAGACAGCATTCAGTCCTTGGACGATATGCTGAAAATCTGCCAGCAGGCGGCCAACAATGGTCAAAAGGGTTTCGTTTACCGTGGCGACAGTGCCAATAATACGGTTGTTGACTTCCTGCCGATCTTGCTTTCCTACGGCGGCTGGGTACTGGATGATAACAACAAGCCTACGGTAAACAGCGATGAATTCAAAGCGGCAATGAATTTCTATATGGATCTGATTGCTACCGGTGATGCAGAGGTGAAGGATGACCTGATTGCTTCCGTGGATTCCGGTGCCGGAACGATGGGCATTGGTTGGCCCGGCTGGTATGTGCCCACCAATGACTCTGCTGCCGACTATTGCGCAATCACGGGCGCAGCTGCCGAAGGCGATGAGACCTACAACGCAAACGTATATGGCGTATGGACGCTTGGCATTACGGCCAATAGTACCCACAAGGAGACGACACTGAAGCTTTTGCAGTACTTGATGGACCCCGATGTGCAGCTTTCTACGGTGGAAAAGGGCGGCGTTCCGTGCCGTTATTCCAGCCTGCAAAACGAAGAAGTGCTGGCCAAGTATCCGCAGTATAAAGTGGTATGCAAGGCGTTGGAGGGCGGCGTTTACCGTCCAGTGATTGAGCAGTGGACTGACTTTTACACCATCTTGGGCACGGAGATGAGCAATATCATTAATGGTACCAAAACAGTGGATCAGGGGCTTGACGATGCGCAGAGCCAGCTTGAGGCACTGATGGGATAATAACAGCGTATTAAATAAAGAGCGGGGCGCTGCAAATGCGGCACTCCGTTTTTTCGCTGAGGGGGAAAAATTACTTATATGAGTCGAAATATGTCCGCAGTTCAGGGCGGCAAACAGACCGAGGCAAAGCGCTTTGCATGTGTTATGATTTTGCCAACAGTTCTTGTCCTTTTGGCTATGACTGCGTACCCATTGGTATTTACATTCTTTTACAGCTTTACCGATTTTATGCTTTTGAAAAAGAATGTCCATTTCGTAGGACTGGATAATTACACGGCACTACTGCAAAACGAATATTTCCGGCAGTCTATTCTGAACACAGTGAAGTTCACTGTGCTGACGGTGTTTTTTGAGATGCTGTGCGGTTTTGCGGTCGCATTGTTTGTAAAAGGCTTGCACCGGGGGCAAAAGATTATGCGCACATTGCTTTTGCTGCCTTATCTGCTGCCTGCGGTTACGGTAGCCCTTAGCTGGCGCATGATGCTTTCGCCAAACTACGGTATTGTAAACCAAGTGCTTTCCGCAATGGGTTTGCCGATATACAACTGGTTTTCGGATATACATACCGCATTTGGGATGTTGGTTTTGATTGATGTATGGCAAAATACGCCGTTTGTATTTCTTTTGATTTATGCGGCGCTTCAATCTGTTCCCAAGGGGCAGTATGAAGCAGCAAAAATAGATGGTGCTGGTTGGTGGAGCATTCTTTTTAATGTGACGATTCCCAATATTCGCGGTAGCCTTGCGCTTTGTGCGCTGTTGCGAACAATCGATAGCTTCCGTCTGTTTGAAAAAGTAAATCTACTTACAGGCGGCGGTCCGGCCAACAGTACAGCAACCATTACTCAGTATCTGTATACATTCGGAATTAAGAGCCTTAAATTCGGATTCGGCAGCGCTGGCTCTATTGTTATGACGATTCTTGTCTTGCTTCTTTCCAGTTTCTATATCCGTAAGGCAATCAAGTAGTTTCAGCTATTATTAAAGAAAGAATAGTAAGGTGCTAAAGGGGGAGCGTGCAGCGTATGAAATATGATTCTTTTATTATCGGTCCGGTTTCACTGGACGTGAATATCGACTGTGAAGGAAATGTTGAAAAAAATGTTGGTGGTGCGGTTGTATATTCCGGCTTGGCAGCATCGCAATGCGGTTGGAATACAGCAGTGCTGACAAAAGCAAATGCTGCGACTTGTGAGGTTGAACCGGTATTTGCGGGTAGCGGTGTACACCTGCAATGTCTTCCTTCTCAAGAAACGTGTTCTATTAAAAATCAGTACTTTACACCAGACAAAGAGAAGCGCGCGTGTACCTCTATGGGAAAATGCGATCCCTTTACAGTGAAAGACTTGGAAGAACTGGGCGAGATCGTTCCTTCGGTGTATCATTTCGCGGGGCTGGTGTGGGGTGACTTTGAGGAAGAGTTGTTCCCATGGGCAGCTAAGCACGGCAAGGTGGCGGTTGATGTACAATGTCTGCTTCGGCATGTTGAAGCAAATAAAACAATGGCTTTTCATGACTGGGCAAACAAAAAGAAATACCTGCCGTATATTGATTTTTTGAAAACGGATGCGGCAGAAGCGGAAATCCTAACAGGTACATCGGATCGCTGTGCTGCGGCAGAGCTTTTGCATAAATGGGGCGCAAAAGAAATTCTGATTACGCATAACACCGAAGTGCTTGCCTACAACGGTGAAAAATTTTATACTTGTCCAATCCGCTCGCGCAATCTTTCGGGACGTACCGGACGCGGGGATACAACTTTTGCAGGGTACATCAACAGCCGTTTGTCGCAGGATATTGCATCCTCGCTTTTGTTTGCAACGGCACTTGTATCGCTGAAAATGGAAAAAGCAGGACCATTTCGCGGCACACGGCAGGACGTGGAAAAGTATATCAGTGATTTCTATACAAATGAAAAGTGACTTGATGCTTCATAATATATATCCAAAAGGAGTTCGATGGCATGAAAATTACGGCACACTCCGGCTGCGATAACACACCGATGAACAGCCCGGAATATTTGCAGCACGCGCTGGCTTTGGACTGTGATGCGATTGAAATAGATGTGCGCTCCGCTGCAAATGGGGAATTGATTCTTACGCATGACCCACAAAGTAAAGACGATACGATCTTTACGCTGCGTGAAGCATTTGGTATGGCGGCTTTTGAAAAATGCGCCATCAACTGCGACTTGAAGGAATATCAACTGGAATCATCGGTAATTCGCACAGCAAATGCTCTTGGAATCGCAAGGGAACGTATCATCTTTTCCGGTTCTGTAACGCCGCATCCGGCAAGGCAATGGCCGGACTATATGCAAGGCGTGCAGGTTTATATGAACATTGAGGAACTTGTGCCGGAAATTTATAAAAGGCTGAGAAGTGCATCAAACGAGGCTGCAGTCATACAAGAAGCGCTGGACTTGTGTGCAGAAAAGGGGTGTACTGTAATCAATGTGGACTTTCATATTTGTACGCCGACATTTTTGCAGATGTGTAAAGAGCGCGGTTTGAAGATTTCCGTTTGGACTGTGACGGAAGAAGAGGAGATAAAAAAGGCTTTGTCTATGAATGTTTTCAATATAACGACTTGTGCGCCGGAGACCGTTAGACGGCTGTCCAAGCAAACAGATTTTGACGTAAGATGAGAAACGGAAACACTATGACATACAAAAAAATACGCGAAAACGAAGAAGTCAACGCCCTGCTGGATAAGGGCAACAAGAATCTGGGACTGCTTGGATTCACGGACCACTCAAAGGCGCATTGTACCCATGTTGCGGAAACGGC
>ERZ1026880.99-NODE-99-length-47776-cov-17.199556_pt1 | contig 47776 bp, 34 predicted proteins | sample MGYA00380170_ERZ1026880 | MGnify/ENA primary metagenome ERZ1026880 (study PRJEB33269, sample SAMEA4719806) | human gut metagenome | biome: human-associated habitat; feature: organic feature; material: feces | place: Cameroon | collected 2013-10 ...
CTATAGTACATATCCTGTTTTTCCTTATCTAGACGGTATTTAATTGACGCTTACCTTACTTCTCTAAGAAATGGGTTACGCAGTCATAAAAGTATTGACAAAGAACCAGAAGAATTACCGTTTTAGCACATTAAAAAACCAAACAATCAATTGAGCTTCACATCACATTGACTATTTGGTCTTCATGGAATTTAAGTATCCAAGTTGTTTGAGGTAGGATAAACCTCAGGTTATCTTATAGCTTTGTTTATCTAAACCTCATCCAATTTTGGAGCACCGATTTCCATAAGGTCCCTTATTGTCGGAGATTTCACTCACCAACACTAGATGTTAAAGAACCCTAAAATATCGACTCCGCTCTTTTTATACACTTACCCAAGAATATATCCACTTAAATTGGTTTGTAAATTAACAGTCAAAATCAACAACTACTGTTTCCTTTACTGTTGCTTCAATTCCTGTGTGAAAATCAAGAGCTCTTCCTTCTGAATTTTCAACCACCGTCATAATAACTACATCAGGAAATCCCGCCTTTGCAATAGCTTTTCTATCAAACTCTATAAGCGTTTGTCCCGCCTTTACTTTTTGTCCAGAAGAAACTCTTAACTCAAACCCCTCACCATTCATATAAACAGTATCCAAGCCTACATGCAACAACAATTCTACGCCATTTGACAAACGCAAACCACAAGCATGCTTTGTATTTTCCATTGTAACGGTAATTATTCCATCAGCAGGTGCCAAAACTTTTCCATTCTTTGGCCAGATACCAATTCCATCACCTGCTAGTCTAGCTGAAAAGACTTCGTCCGGTACTTCTGTTATCGGAACAACCTTCCCAGAAATATAAGCTTTTAAATTTGTTATCTTTTCTTCTTTATTCTTAAAAAATGAAAACATTTGCCTCCTCCATCTATTTAGATTATATATTAAGATTCCAACATAATTTTCAATATCTCAATATCCGTAGAACGCATTCCTTCACGTCCCATGCGGCCAAAACTCCTGATTGTAGCTTCTGCATCCTCCTTCACCAATCCTTCTCCGTTCTGAAAACTTTGATGATCCGCCGCCATATAGTACCCCATAATTGCAGCATCTACAGAAGATGCAATCTTTGCTGCACAGGATGCTTTTGCTCCATCACAAACAATGCCTGAAACATTCGCCAATGTATTTGTTACCGTTTCAGAAATTACATCAAAATCTGCTCCGTAAAGATAAGCAATTCCTGCCCCTGCTCCCGCTGCTGCTGATACCGCACCGCAGTAGGCACTCAGCTTACCCAATTCATTTTTCTGATAAATTGCTACCAGATTAGAAAGAGTCAATGCACGATACTCTGTTTCTTTGTCTGTATAAAGATAATCAGCAAAAACTGCTACTGGAAGACTTACCGTCATTCCCTGATTACCGCTTCCTGAATTAATCATAACAGGTAATACACAGCCATTCATTCTTGCATCACTTCCAGCTGCTGGCAATGCTCTTGCTCTGTTTCTTACATCGTCTCCATAACGTTTCAAAATTGTAGAGCCCACATTTGCTCCATAGTTTTTTGTCAATCCTTCTCTCGCTATACTCATGTTATAAGCCAATTGCTGCTCAAGTAGTGTTTGAACTTCCTCCATCTCCACCGAACATGCAAATTCATATATACTTCTCAGGTTCAATAAGCTGCGATCTGTTTCAGTAGCAACAGAAGCTTTACATTCCTTTGCAAAAATTGTCTTTCCATTTTTCTCTATTCGTACAATATTTGTATGAGAAAATGCAATCTCTACCAGAGCTGTATCCTCTCCTGCCTTCTCTTCCACAATAATCTGCAGGTTTGATACACCCTCAAGTAATTCAACATGACAGATTTTCTTCTTTAAAAGTTCTCTGGTTCTTTTCAAATCCTCATCTGTTATATCTGTCAAAACTTCAAGCTTCTTCTCTGCATTTCCACCAACTGCACCTAAAATTGCACTAGTTTCTATCCCCTTCATATCGCCGGTAGTAGGAACAATTACAGCCTTTACATTCTTAATAATATTACCGCTACACCAAACAGTCATTGCTTCCGGCATCGTCCCCAAGATTTCCCTGGCTTTTGCCGCTCCATATGCAATCGCTATAGGCTCCGTGCATCCCAGCGCAGGAACCAATTCTTCCTTCAATATTTCAATATATTCCTTATATATATGCTTATCCACAATCATTCCTCACTATGGCAAATATTTCTCTGAAAAAAGTTGATCCATAAAAGCACAATACTCCTCCACACTTGAAAATTGCGGTTTATGGGCTGTTATAACTTTTTGCGCCAGTTCTCCATTATTATCTAATAGCTTGCAAGTTAAGGCTGCTAAAAATAAAGCTGAAATTTCATAAATCCTCCTATCAGCAATTCTATAGTCAGCCGAATGATGCATTCCTTGCATATAATTGACGTATACTTGTATTATAGGGAGTAATGTACTCAAATCACCCATATCTTCAGAACCTGCTATATCTTCTCCCCGCAGGCCATATCCAGCTCCAAGGATATCATTCGCTACCTCTAACGCAACTTCATCCAATTCCTTTGTCGGTTGATACGGAAGATACCCTGGAAGTGTTTTAATACAAGCTTTCCCTCCAAAAGCATATGCCCCTGCTCCCATTGCCCGATCAAACTTCTCTGCTGCGTCTAATTCAGCCTTCAAATTATTAGCTCTGCACATTGCCTCAATACAAGTCTCTTCAGGAATTGCATTACTAATTTCTCCACCTTTTGTTAAAATAGGATGTACTCGCACCATATCCTCATCGCGAAAAGTTTCCCGCAGTGCATTTAATGCTGTCAGCGCTGTATTGGCCATATAAAGTGCATTAATCCCCTTTTCAGGTGCGACTGCAGCATGAGATGAGCATCCTTTAAATGTCACATTTTTAGATAAGAATCCATTATGACGTCCTACCGGACGAATTGTACCATCATTTAATGCTCCAGAATGCATTGAAATTACCACATCCACATTTTGGAAAGCTCCCCTATACAGAAATTCTTGTTTTCCACCCAAGTAATGCAATTTGCCTTTCTTTATCTCATCTAGTCGCCACTCCGTCTCCACGCATTCCTCTGCCGGAACAAACAACAATGTCACACTACCGCTCAGTTGTGCTAAAGCGCCACTCTCTTTCAATGAAAAAAATGCTCCCATTGCCACAGCCATCTGTATTGAATGTCCACAAGCATGTGCTGCCCCTGTTTGTGGATTACAATCTGGGTGTTCAAAACACACTACTGAATCCATCTCTGCCATTATTCCGACGTTCGGTCCTGGTTTTCCTGTATCATATCTACACACAAATCCCGTTACTCCCGGATATGTCACTACATCAAATCCATGGTGTTTCATAATCTCAACACAATGTTTTTGAGTTTCCCATTCCTTATATCCTGTCTCTGGATGTGCCCAAAACCAGTCCCCATTTGCCTCAATTTCGGTCAATTGATGTTTTATTTCTTCTCGTAGAGTTTCTAATAATTCAGAATACATTTTATAGACTACTCCCCCATCAATTCAGACATTCACCATTTGTTTCAATTACTTTTTTATACCAGTAGAAGGATTTTTTCTTATAACGATTCAGCGTTCCTTCTCCTTGACTATTACAGTCTACATATATAAAACCATATCTTTTTTTGAACTCGCCAGTTCCCAAGCTAACAATATCCATTGCTGTCCATGTTGTATACCCTATAAGCTCCACACCATCATCAATAGCCATTCTCATCTCTTCAATATGCCTTTTTAAATATTCAATTCGATAATCATCGTCTACAGTATATGAACCTTTTCCATCCGGAATCAATTCATCTACAGCTCCCAATCCATTCTCTACAATGAAGAGCGGAACATGGTAACGATCATAGAAGCAATTCAGATTATAACGCAATCCCTTTGCATCAATTCCCCAATTCCATTGTGTTATTTCAAGGTATGGATTCTTTACGCCTTTAGTCATATTCCCAAGAAGTTCTTCTGCCGAGTCTTGTAAAGTCAGACAATTGGAACCATAATAGGAAAAGCTAAGGAAGTCTGTCGTTCCTTCTGCAATTTCTTGCAGATCCCCATCCTGCATAACAATTTTTATTTGATTTCTTTCAAAAAAACGCTTTATATAATACGGATATTCGCCTTTAATCTGTACATCTGAACAGAAATACCCTTGAATCTGTGTCTGCTCATATGCATAAAAAATATCATCCGGACTGCAAGTATAAGGATAATAAATGTAAGAGGTAATCATAGTACCAAAACGATATTCTGGATTAATTTTTCTACCAAGTTTCACTGCTTTCGCACTTGCAACAAATAGATGATGAAGCGCTTGATAACGTGCTTGCGGGTCATCCACCTGATTTGAAAAATCTGTTGTTCCAGGATTGCAAATTCCAGCATGGTGCCAATTTCCAGTAGGCTTTGTCATAATGTTAATTTCATTAAACATTAGCCAGTATTTTACTAGCCCTTTGTATCTGGTAAAGACTACTTCACAGTATTTCATAAAATAGTCAATCAGTTTTCTATCCTGCCAACCGTTACACTCCTTCGTAAAAGATAGTGGCATATCATTATGACAAAGTGTCACCAAAGGTTCAATCCCCTGTTTTTTTAACTCACGGAATATATCTTCATAGAATTTCAAACCTTCTTCATTCGGTTCCTTCTCATTACCACTTGGGAAAATACGTGTACAATTAATTGACATACGAAATACTTTAAAGCCCATTTCACCAAACAAGGCAATGTCTTCTTTATAACGATGATAAAAATCCACTGCCCTATGAGAAGGATAACGATATTTCTTTTCATCAATGTCCAGTGTTATTTTTCTAGGCACACCCATACTTCCCATGGTAATACAATCCGCAATACTGGGACTTTTTCCATCTACATCCCACGCTCCTTCACACTGGTTTGCCGCGGTAGCTGCTCCCCAAAGAAAATTTGAAGGAAATTTTTTCAATTCACTCATTGTTCAGCCTCCTGATCTTTTCGTTATTTCAACATCCGGGACACAGCCATTCCATATCCCGGATATTATCTTTTAATAAGTTTTTATACGTTATCTCACCAATTATTCCTCAACGATCTTTTCCGGTTTGAAAAGAACCAACGTTGCAATAAATGTAACAATCATACCAATTATAATTGAAATGATTACATTCGGGAAGTTAGATGCATTCTCTCCAATAAATACTGGCAATGTCAGTAAACTGTTTCCACCATAAGCATAACGCACACAATGCATAAATCCCGCATAGAGGCCACCACAGAAATTACCAATCATAACAGCAATTAACGGAGTCTTATACTTTAAAGTAATACCAAACAAAGCAGGCTCTGTTGTACCGCTAAGTAATGCGGTCACTCCACAAGTCACACCAAGAGATTTTAAATCTGCATTCTTTGTTTTCAAGGCAACCGCAAAAGATGCAATACCCTGATTCAAATTTGAAATGCACTGCGGAACTCCCAAGAATGGTTCATAACCTACAGTAGCAAACTGCTCTGTTACAAACGGAATCATTGAAGTATGCATACCCGTCAGCACCAACAGTGGGAACAAACAAGAAATGATTGCAATTGCAAGCGGCCCAGCAGCATTATAAATCCACATGAGAGCTGCTGTCAGATAAGTACCCAACATAGAACCTAATGGAGCAATAAGGCAAAGCATCAACGGAGCCATCACAAGCAATGTCACAACCGGCTCCAGTACCGTTCTCAACACCTTCGGTGAATACTTTGCTACAAACCGCTCTACATAACCACAAATCCACATAGTAAGCACCATTGGGAATACTGTAGACGCATATGTTTTAGCCACAACTGGGAGTCCAAAAATAGAAATTGTTGCCCCTTCCCCTACCATGGCAATAAAGCTAGGATGAATCAGTACAGCACCCAACATCAAACCAATTGCCATATTGGCACCAAACTTTTTAGCACCTGTCACACCAACTGCTACAGGCAGAAAATAAAATGCTGCATCTGCCACAAAGCTCAATGTCTTATAAGTAGGATTATCAGTTCCTACCACACTAAACTGCGTTAAAAGGACTAAAATAACCTTGAGCATTCCTGAGCCAATCAGCATCGGAAGTAGCGGAGTAATACATCCAGAAATGCCATCAATAATTGCATTCAGAGAAATTTTTTTCTTTTTGGACAGACTCTTATCCAGATTCTCATCCACCGCATCCTCAGACTGCATGTTGTTTACTTTACATACCAACTGATATGCATCTGCTACGTCTGTTCCAATAATCACCTGCAATTGCTCTCCTGACCACTTAACTCCTACCACACCGCCAAGTGATTCAATTCCTTTCACATCCACAAGGCTGCTGTCCTTCAGATTAAAGCGTAATCTAGTAACACAATGTGTAAAAAACGAAATATTATCGTTTCCTCCTACCAGCGAAACAATCTTCTCAGCAATTTCCTGGTATTTTTCCTGTTTTGCCATTTATTTTTCCTCCATAAAAATATTCAACTTTCTATTGCAATCAACGGCGTGCACTTTCCGTTGTTCTTGCCAAAAAAATGCCCCCGCAAAGTCAGAAAAAGTCAAAGTAATTCCTTCTTTTTCTGAACTTTGTGCGGGGGTAAAGCCCTATTGGTAACAATCCTCTCTATCACAAAGACGATTAATATGAAGCATGAGATAAAAACTTTCTTCTTCCGTCATATCCCATTGCATTGTTTGTTTTAAGTACTCTTTAATTTTCAAAACACAGCTATAAGTATCTGGATACGAATCAATCGTAGTGCGATATAGCTGTGAGTCCTCACTTTGCAAAAACTGGTTCTTTTTACCACGTCTAAGCAGATAATACATGTGAGAAACAAACCTTGAATAACTAAAGCCCTCTTTATTCACCTCTATCTGAAAATCGTGTTCTATCTGTTCTACAATTTCCTGGATAATTACTTCATCCTGTTTTGTCTCTTTTCTCTTATCTTGACCCATGGCTTCTGCATTAATAATATGTAGAGCAATGTAAGCCGCCTCATCATCATCAAAAAATATTTTCAGCTTTATCTTCAAGAGCTTCAGAGCATACCTTCCAATCTCCATCTCTGTCCCAAACAGACACTTAATATCCTGTACGATTGGCAGACGCACCACCATATTTTTTCTCTGTCTCTCTATTGCAAAGCCAATATGATCCGCCAGTGTAAATACTATATTGGAACTCACTGGGTTTTCCAGTTTCATTCTGGCAAAATTTACTATTTCGTCAGAAATCTCCAAGAGCTCCGGCGAAATACTATTAATCATGCTAAGATTTATTTTATCAATTCCCCAATACGTTCTCTGTATCTGATTTAACTCAATATCATATGGAGGTTTTTTAAACCCAATGCCTTTACCAAAAGCTACAACCTCATTTCCATTTCCATCCAGACACAGTGCCACATTATTATTGATATTCCGAATTACCCTCATTCCAACCTATCTCCATAAAAAAACTCTTCAAGTTACCACAAAAAAACATTACTGTTTTTAAAGGTAAAGCCTCAAAGAGTAACAATCCTTATACTATATCTGACAAATATCTTATACTACTTTCCCATAAAATTGTCAAGTCTCTTTGAAAATTATATTTCAGCAATTGCACTTTACTTTTTGCGTAAAAAATCTCCATCCAAAAAAACGTTCAATTTAGATGGGAATTTCCTTTTTACACCATCTGCTCCAGGACAAGTGCCGTCTGCTATACCCGGCTGGATTGAACATCGACTACTATTCCACCAACTTCGTTCCGTGCGACGGAATGCTTTACTACATCGACTACGAGTGCAATACCTATATGGAGCAATGTGACTTTGAACATTGGGGCACCCAGCATTGGACTGCGCAGGCACCGGAAAGGACGGAGGAAACATGAGGATCCCTTTGGAGGACAGGCTTCCTTATACGTCACTGACACTTCTTATGCTGGCGGCGTTCCTGTTCTTCCGTGTTGAAGTGAGAAACGGCGCCTATGCATGCAATATTTAGCTGTAATACAAACCATGCTTGTCCGTTGCCCGAAAAACCTTGATTTTACTGTGTTTCAAAAAGTATCGTTACCTAACCTCATCTTTTGACAGGCCTGATTTCAAGAGAATGATTGATGACATTGAGGACGGCAAAATCAACTGCGTTGTTACAAAGGATTTGTTTCGCTTAGGCAGAAACTACATTCTGACCGGCCAGTACACGGAAATCTATTTTCCCATCAAAGGTGTCCGCTATATCGCTGTCAATGTTAATGTGGACACGGTTCGCACTACGGAGCCTATGCCCTGCTTGGCTATGTCAAAGACCCGGACAAGAAAGGCCATCTTCTGATTAACCCGGAAACAAGGTGGATTATCGAAAAGATTTTTGACCTTGCCGTTCATGGCCAGAGAGCCGTCAGTATCACACGGATTTTGATTGAAGAAAAAGTACCGACTCCCCGCTGGCTGAACTTTCAGAGATACGGCACTTTTACAAATATAGGTTTTTAAATTTTCTGCAAACATATAACATCTCCTTACAGGTACCATTGTAGCTGTTTTTATATCGTTGCCTCAAGCAACGCAAATTAACACGATACGATGGTTCATGTTCCCAATGCATAAACTTCTAAACATATTCTAAGTCATTGTTACATACTTACTCTTTTCTAAGTAAATTAGATATCACTTGAATAACCAACGCTATAGCATACCCAAGTATTGTTCCAGCTATCACAATAAGAAAGCATTCATATATATGGAATCTATTTGCTGTAAAAGACCAAATTCCTGCTATGATTGCAAATATTATTGCAAACCCTAAATAAAGAGAATGAATTGTTTTTCTATTGTTCTTATTAACAGGTTCTATGCCTTTAAGAAGATAGTCTGTTGTTACTTCAAAGAGTTCACTCATCATAATGATTTTCTCTGAATCTGGTGTGCTTTGTTCACTTTCCCATTTTGAAACTGCTTGTCGTGAAACTCCAATTTTATAGGCAAGTTCTTCTTGTGACATTCCTTTTATTTTTCTTAAATATTGTATTTTGTTTGCTATATTCATTGTAATTTCTCCTTTATGTATTGAATTATAAGAAAAACAATAGTTGCTTCACCACCACTAGGAAAAAAAATACGTCAACTGATAGTTGCATTTATTTTTCAACAAAATGGTTTTCATACATATCCCAGTACTTCCTATATACTTGTTCAGCATTCCCAGCAAAGTTAAGCTGATACATTCTAAAGAATACAGGAATATTCTTTTGTTGCCATTGTTCCTCATAAGTGTAACAGTATTTCATACCAATACCTTCCGTTACATGACCACTTCTTGGATTATTTCTATCATGTGTGGCAGTAATATATGGAACTCCGTCTTTTTTATTTGTTCAACAACAGCCTTCGTTGCTTCAGAAACAATTCCTTTATGCCATAATTCCTTACGTAAACCATATCCACATTCACATAACCAATTGGGAAATCGTCCTCTTTCAAACAGATAGCGTGTGCAAAAGCTTGTGGCTCTGCATACTTCACAGCATATCTTTCATCAAAAAAGTTCTTAATTTCTTCAATACTTTTCAACGGGAACCAAGGAAGAAATCGATTCACTTCTTTACCTTTCATCATCAAAAATAAGGCCTATAAATCATTCTCAGTAAATATTCTCAAGATTAAACGTTCTGTTTCTAATGTTGGTGTATTTATCATCGTCATTCCTCATAATTCAAATTTGAACACCTACTCTTATCATCATATTCATTGCAACGGTTGAAAACTTTTTAAATCGATGAAAAAGTCCTTTAGTTTCAATTTTGTAGTATTAAATAAATCATCATCTATTTCCAGTAATTCGCCTTCGCATCTGGTATATAAGTTCCGCTATGAGGAATACTGATAATCCTGATTGTGTAAATTAATCATTGTTATGTTGTTTTTCATATTTCCATATATAAAATGCAGGAATGTATCCTGCATCTCATTTCATCTATTTCTTTATCGCCAACAAATTTTACATCAAATCTTGTTCCATGAGAATTTAATCTTGGCTTAACATGGTGCTCTACACTTGCTTGTTGAATACTTTCAATCTTCCGATTCATACAAATTTCAATTAATTGTTTTGTTAACTTCAAATTTCTTTCATCCGCAAATACTGTCGAAAACATCCAAGCATTCATAATTGTTATATCATCAATTTTTCTCATATATACTTTTCCCTTACACTATTCTTATTCACAAAAATTGATGTATTTCCAAAAAAAAGATAAGAGATATATTCTCTTACCTTTAGAACCCTAATTCATCCGCAATCTTTTCAGCTTCTTCGATCACTCTTTCAAACTTATCCAAAGCAATATTGATTGGTTCAGGTGTAGTCAGATCAACACCAGCATGCTTTAACTCATCCAATGGATATTGACTAGAACCCATAGACAAGAATTCAAGATAGTTCTGTAATGCATTTTCTTCCTGGTGCAAGATCTTTTCTGAAATAGCACACGCAGAAGAATATCCAGTTGCATATACATAAACATAGAACATGTTATAGAAGTGTGGAATTCTACTCCATTCATACTTCACCGCATCATCAACAACCATATCTTCACCAAAATATAATTTGATTAAATTCAGATACAGATCATTCAATGACTGTGTTGTTAAAGCTTCTCCTCTTTCACACATAGCATGTGCTTCCTTTTCAAATTCCGCGAACATTGTCTGACGATAAACTGTACCCTTGAATCCCTCTAGATATTGATTCAACAATGCAAGTCTTCTCTTTGGATCTGTTTCTTTTTCAAGCAGCTGATCAATCAACAGATTCTCATTCACTGTAGAAGCAACTTCCGCTACAAACATTGTATATTCACTATACTGAAATGGCTGTGTATGATTTGTCAGCCATGTATGCTGAGAATGTCCCATTTCATGTGCTAGTGTAGAGACAGAATCTAATGTACCTGTATAGTTCATCTTGATGACAGGGTTAGAATCATATGTTCCTGCTGAGAATGCTCCTGTTTCTTTGCCCTTGTTTGGATAAACATCAATCCATTTCTGATCAAATGCTTCCTGTACTCTTTCAACATATTCTTTCCCTAAAGGTGCTACAGCATCAAGAACCATACGCTGCGCTTCTTCATAGGAATATGTATCTGTAATGCCACTTGTTAATGGTGCATATAAATCATAGTAATGTACTTCATCAAGCTTCAAGAGTCTCTTTCTCAAACGCACATAGCGATACATGAGATCCATTCTTGCATGTACTGTTTCAATCAAGTTGTCATATACTGTTTCAGGAATATTATCACTTGCCATTCTCATCTGACGAGAAGAATCATAATGTCTGAGTCTAGCTTCTGTTGTACATGTCTTAACATTACCAGCATAGACAGCTGTTAATGTATTGTTATTATGTGCAAAGCTTTCATAGAAAGAATCAAATGCATTCTTTCTTAATACACGATCCTGTGATGTCTGAAGAAGAATATAGTTCGCAGCTGTTACTTCGTGTGCTTTTCCTTCACTATCCAAAGCATCCTTAAATAACATATCTGCATATAACAATGCACCCATAGCTTCTTCTGGCGTATTCAATGCTTCCGCAAAAGATGCCATGATAGCTTCTTCTTTATTAGATAATGTATGTGCTTTTGCACGAACAAGATTTTCCAGATAAATCTTATAGTCTTTTAAACAATCATCCTGAATGATTGTATTTAATGTTTCTTCATCATTGCTTAAAATTTCAGGTTCTGCATAGGAACAAATCGTCTGCATCTTAACAACTTCACTGTATGCCTTTGCATACATTCCCTGTGCCTTTGTGTCTCTTGTATCTTCAACTTTTCTTAAAGAAGCATAAGAGAAAATATCTGTCACTTTCAGCATCACACCATATTCCGCATCTAAGAATGTCTTAATTGCGGAAGCATTTGTTAATGTACCTTCATACTTAGCAAGGTCTTCTACGCTTGCTTTTACTGCTTCTAATGCATCTTCAAATGCATCATCACTGTGAAAAAGTGTACTGAGATCCCACATGTACGCAGGATCCATTTCATTTCTTTCCTTTAAAACTTCACTCATTTCCTTATCCTTTCTTCACAAACATAATATCCATGTCTGTGTGCGTTCCTTCAATACCATCTACTGTACCACAATCTGTGTATTGCCATATTGAAAATGCATATGGATAGCCAGGATATTCCGTATCATAATGTGCTACCCATGTATCAAATTCCTGCATATATTCCAACAAGAAATACTGTTCCAGTAGACTTGCACTATTATAATTCATTGTCTGATATCCCGCATTCTGAATTACATGTAAAAAAGTTACGGCATTCTGCGTCCATGTTTCTTGATTCAACTGATCCACTCTGCCTTTACCTTCACCAGCTTTTTCAATATCAAAACATACAGGAAGATCAATCGCATAGTCTTTAATTTCACGCAATGTAAATTCAGCTTCTTCTCTTGCTTCCTCTACCGTAGCAGCCTGTGAAAAGAAATATACACCTACCTGTAAACCATTCTTCTTTGCCTGTTGAATATTGTAGTCAAAGTAAGAATCTTTATGAATTTTTCCTGTTTCATATCCACGATAGCCAACACGAATATATGCAAATTCTATTCCAGAATTCTTTACTTTTTCCCAGTCGATCCACTCTTGATGAGAAGAGACATCAATGCCCTGCATAGATGTATATTGATCATCTTCATAAGACATACGATCTCCATCTTTCACAAGTTTTGACCAGTCATATGTATTTCGAATCAATGCACTTTCCACAGGTGTTTCTTCTTGTTCACGAACTCTTTGAAGATCTTTCAAACAAGAAGAGATTCCAAAAATCACTAAAGACACCAACAAAATAACAATTAGAACATTTTTCTTGTTAACTTTTCTTTTTCTCTTTCTTCTCTTTTTTGCCATATGTAAAATTATACTCTACAAACAGGCAATGAATTATTAAGTGATCATGAAGATATACAATCCCACAATAACATGCGTATTTCTACACATTCAAATAATTCTTCACACATCACTTCACCATGATATTTCTCAACGATTTGTTTGATTGTTGCCCATCCATATCCATGACTCTCAGCGGATGCAACAATAAATTCTCCATCTTTTAATACATTGTGATCAATAGAGTTTCTCTCAATGATTTTCAAGCAATTCCCAACTTCACTGATTTCAAGAACAATATTCTTCTTGCTTCCAACGTGCTGCATTGCATTATCCAGCAAATTTGATATTAATAGATATAAGTCACTATCTTCCATCTTGATTGTATGAGACAGTGTCATAACAAACGAAAACGTAATTCCTTTTTCTTTACATTGTTGTTTTGTATGATTCAACAATACATCTAACACAGTATTTCCTGTTTCTACTGGAATCAGATCTTGATTGATTTCATTGAGATATTTTTCTTTCATTACCTCATCATCCAATGCATTCACATAATGCTTTAAATCATGTTTGATTTTCAATAATTCCTTCTTTGTATTTAACAATTGGTTCGCAGAAATACTATTCTGTTTATACAATTCCGCAAGAATTTCCTGTTCCTTTAATTTTTCTTCTTCCTGAATTAAATGTATGGACCAGTAAATCAATACAACAGAGAAAATCATGAAACAATACAGACAAATCCCTAAATACGATTTTGTCATTTCATCTGTGCACAATGCAATTTCAAAACAATCTAAAACAATAATTAGAAAAATCAGAAGCAAAGAATATACAGAATAACTCACAGATGGCAGATGCAGCTGTTTCCGATTCCATTTCTTATAAACGAAAAGCAAGATTCCCTGCATACATAAAGAAACGATCCAGGCAATATGCAGATTATTATTGTGTAACAGCTTATAATCCAGATTGTTATATATAATCATACTCACAACATATATTGCCGCAGCATTACATACCGCAATACCACTTTCTAATACACAGCACGAAAAGAGATTCTCCGCATGAAATTTCTTTTTATCAATGATAAAAAATACAATTTCCATCAACAAAAGAAGCATTGCGGAATAAATAGGACTAGTAAATATGTTTCTTCCATCCATCCAGAACAACAGAACAGAAAAACCACCAATCATACATATCTTCCCAGCTTTACTCATCAAATGGTTCAAAAACAAGACTCTAACTACAATCTGTAAAAATAATAATACTTTCATAGTCATCTCCGTAAGCAATATGTTATATATGCTCTTCTTATTTTTTCTAAGTTATTTTTAGGGATTTTCAAAGAAACTCCATTTTTCATTTTGAATGTTCCATTAGACAACATATCAACGTTATATAAATTCACAATATACCTTTTGGAAATTCGAATAAAATCTGGCTGTTGAAATATCTTTTCAAATTGTTTTAATGTTTTTCTTTCACGAAAACCCGTTTTATTTTTTCGAGTGATGATATTTGCATCATTATCACAAACTTCAATATACATAACATCCTGATAATCAATTGACTGCACTTCACCATTGTATACATACACATATTTTCTAGTTGCTTTCATTGACTGAAGAAAACGATATAACATCATAGGAACATCATGTTTTAAATTTGCTTTGCGAATAAAGCCATCAATTCCAAACTGCAGAATCAAATCATCATGATTTGAAGACAGATATATCTTTGCATTAGATTTTACTTTACGAATTTCATTAGAAATACAGACACCATTTCGATATGGCATATCAATATCAATCACATACAGATCAAAAAACACTGGATTCTCAATTTCAAACAATTCGTTCATAAATTGCTTATCTGTTACGCATTGCACATAAAATGTAACGCCATCCATATAAATATGTTCAATTTCATCTTTGATCAAAATAGAATCCTGTACATCGTCATCAATGATCACCACTCTATATTCCATACTTTTTTCCCCACTAAAATTTTAATATGGCTTTGCTTTCACTACGTCTCAAAATAGTCACGTTTAGCTCAATATTTCACATTTTTTCTTGGTTATAGTTTACATTATTATCAACAAAGAATTCTTTTATTCTTCCGCTTAGCATGCAAGCAAAAACAAACAATTTTGAATTTATTGAAAACAAACAGGAGGACAAAACAATGAAAAAATTATTTCAATATCTAATGATTGTGTGTATTGCATTTTCAGTTTCACCAGCTTTTACAATCAAAGCCGAGGAGCCATCAGTTACGCCATATGTGTTTGAATTTTCAGATTTCACATATATAAATCCAGAAATCACAGAAGAAAATTCAACAATTCAGCATAAAAAAACATCAACTTATGAAAAGTACATCGTCTACGATCCAAAAGGGCACATTACAGATGAACTAATCATAAATTATCCAGCAGACGAAACAAATTTATGTGCTGTTAACCCTGATTCTCGTGATTCCATTTTCACAAGATATAAATATGTTTATGGCAATAATATGCTTGTGGTTAAATTGAGATTTGATATTTCTGTAAAGTTATATTCATCAGGATCCTTCAGAGATTTTGAAGCTGTAAATTATTCAGCTGTTAACATTGACTCTGCAGCTACACGAATGGCTATCAGTGGCAGCCCACATACAAGTGTAACATCCCATACAGGGCGCTTTCCATGTACACAATTAGACTATTCCTATACCACAACTGTTTATACATCTGGAGAAGTCTCAATTGAAGCAAGTTACCTTATCGGTGCTGGTTTCACTCAAACCACTTATTATTACAAAACAATTTCTGACACTGGAATCATCCGGTTGTATAATTAAGCTATGAACAAAAAAACGAGTGGAAAGCTATATATTACAATTTCAATCGTATTATTACTTACTGGATGGCTGATTGTAAAAAAGATTGGATATCCCTTAATTGCTTTTGCATTAATTCAAGGTGGTTATGAAGATATCCTGTTTCTCAGTGAAGTCCTTTCGATAGATTTTATCGCACTACTCATTGGAATCCACGGTATTCTGCTTCTACACAGTAAAGATGAATAACAAAACAGAAGAACTTGCATGTAACTGCTTGTTCTTCTGTTTTTATTTTTATTCGTTTGTTTCAACCTGCTTTTTCTCAGCATTGATTTCTAACAGCTTATTTGTAAGCTCATTTTCAATCTTGGCAAGTTCCTGTTCAGCCTGTGCACGCTTTTCTCTGCCATCCTTTTGAATCTGTTGCACTTCTTCTAATGTAGAAATCAACTGTTCATTTGTATGTTGCAATGTTTCAAGATCAACAATGCCTCTTTCACTTTCCTTCGCTGTATCCACAGTTGCCTGATGCAATGTTTCAGCGTTTTTCTTGAGAAGTGTATTTGTCATATCCGTAACTTCTCTTTGTGCTTCCATTGCTTCCTTAGAATGAGAAATACCCAAAGCAAGAACGATCTGGTTCTTCCATAGAGGAATTGTATTTACAAGTGTAGACTGAATCTTTTCCGTCATCAGTGTATCGTTATTCTGAACGAGTCTGATCTGAGGTGCCATCTGAATTGAAATCTGTCTTGTCAATTCAAGATCATATAACTTCTTTTCAAATCTAACACAAGCCTGTTCCAGATCATTTGCTGCCTGTGCATCTTCTGGCAAACCACTTTCCTTTGCTTTCTTTGTTAGTTCTGGAAGTTCATTCTCACGAATTTCATTCACTCTTTTCTTACCAGCTAAGATATACATTGTTAATTCCTTTGTATTCTGCTGGTTGCGCGCATACAATTCATCTAACAAAGCAATGTCTTTCAACAAAGTAATCTGATGATCTTCCAGCATTTTCGCAACTTTTTCAACATTTGCTTCTGCTTTATCATACTTTGCCTTAAACTTTGTAACGGAATCTCCACCCTTATCAAATAAAGAAGCAAAGAAACCCTTCTTTTCCGTTTCATTTGCATCATATTCTTTCAATTCCACTACAAGATCACTCAATAATGTACCAATTTCACCAAGATCCTTTGTACGAACATTATTTAAAGCTGTATCTGAGAAATCAGATACTTTCTTCTGTGCTGCAGAACCATACTGTAAAACAGTATTACTTTCCATAATGTCGATCTTAGAAGAAAATTCATTCACAGTCTGTCTTTCCACTTCAGATAAATTTGCTTCATCAATAGGATTTTTTTCAACAACTGTTTCTTCTGCCTTTTCTTCTTTTTGAGCTTCTTGTTCTTCTGCTTCAGGATCAAGTGTTAATTTGATTTCTTCAGCCTGCGCCTGTTTGTTTTCACTCATCTTGATTCTCCTCATCTTTCTCTCTTTTTAGAAATGATAAATGCTAATAACTTGATACATAGAATCGCTACAAGGATTCCAGAAACAAGTTTTATATATTTTGAAAGCTGTGATTCTGATGTATTTTTAAAGAAACCCCACAGTGTAAATTCTGTATCTTCTGTTTTGACTTCTGCAGCATTTTTATAGCTGGAAGATACTTCTGCGATATTATCACTGTTTCTTTCCAGTTCTGAAAGATATGTACAGATTGCTTTAAAAGATTTCAGCTCTTTCTTCTTATATGTTAATACATTTGCGCTCAATTTTTGAATCTTTCCACCATTCACATCATAATAACGCATATTCAGACTGCCATCTGTATATGAAGAAAGGTTTAATAAATCTCTTGCGGTAGATAATGTTGTAACAACAGGATATAACTCATCATTATGTACAGGAACATAATAATCATTCACCGCATCAACATATACTTCTTCTACATGGTTATTATCCTGGCGATAATCACTGTATGTATATTTCAAACCAGAAAAATACAACTGATTTTCTCCATCACCTTTTCTACCATACGTAACATCATATTCACAAAGCTTACGTACATCACTGCCCTTTAAGAATACAAGAATTAATGATTCCCCATAGCTGCCATCACTGCCTGTACCATTTGGAACAACATTATATGCATCCAATGCAGAAATAGAATCCTTTGTAAATGTAGACTGAATTTCCTTCTTGCTGATTAAACCAATCGCACGTTTCTTTACCGTTGGCTTCATATTCTGGATTTCTTCCAGTTTCTGATATTCAGGTGTATCTGGTGTTGGTGTTGGTGTTGCCTCTGCCTGTTCTTCTGTTGTCTCTTCTGCAGGCTGCTCTTCCGTATTCTTATCGACTAAAGACTGCGCTGCTTTCAACATCTGCTTTTTCTTAGCTTTCCAGGAAGCATACCACTGTGCATACCAGTCATCATATGCCAATGCATATGCATTTGTAATCAGATCCGCAGTATTGTTATTCAATAATTCATTCGTACTATGGTCAACTGGCGTAAAGTTAAATGGATTTGCCGCCATGGTTTTACTCATAGAAACACCATATGCATCAAACAATGCAGAAGATACCTGGTTTGTATAGTCATTGATTCTATACGCAACATCTGGGTTTTCTTCAATTTCACTTGTGACTGCGACTAACTGATATCCACTAATAGAACCATCCTCTTTATTGATGTCTAATACACCAAGATATTGTCCATTTTCACCACAAGAAACAATATTTGTTTCTCCTTCTGTTTCCACTTCCCATTTTTCAACAACGTCACAAGAAGCAATAACAGTATTGATACCATCAACGCTCTTCGCAATTTCATGTGCGAATGCATCACCGCCATGTGCAATCGCAATCACATAATCACAGCCTTCATCATTCAATGAAGAAACAATATCTTTTGCTGTATCGACTGCGCTTTTCAAAGAGACATCATCACTAGAAATAGATTGCTCTTTCATTACTGAAAAGATACCAATTTTCTTTCCCGCTCTTTCAACAACTTTATATGTAGAACCACCCTTTTCAGCCAATGTACTCTTCAATGCTTTTCCAGCTTCACTGTCAGAATAATTCAGATTACCAGTTAATAATGTAGGAACCGTTTCATTCACACCAATCATATTAGCCAGTGTCTGTGTTCCATAAGTAAATTCTTCATCTCCTAATGCAATGGCATCATAGCCAAACATAGACATCAAAGATAAATCTGGTGCACTTGTAGAATTCAAACAGCTGAATGCTGAACCAGTAGAGAAGTTACCACCATCAATCAACACCGTATTTTCTGTACGATTGAGCTGAATAAGATTTGCTAAACGAGAATAGCCGCCTAAAGTAACATATTCCTCATTATCTGCCTGTTTATATTGAAGAATATGATCCTGCAGATCACTTGTGAATAAAATACGTAGATTTGTATCTTCTACCGCTTTTTCTTCACCCTCTTCTGATATTTCTTCTATGTTACCGTCATCTTCACCTTCTGCAAAAACAGTAAATGACTGGATGCTCGTGAAAGCTAAAACAGATGACAATAATAAAGGAACATATTTCTTCATACACTCAACCTCGACCCATGCATTATATCATTATTCAAGCATCTCATATATACAGAATAGTATTATATGCATGCCAATAATTAAGATTTTTCTAAAAAGAAAAAGGCAACGTGTACCTTTTCCTTACTTCATCATATTCATGATATCATTCAAAGAAGGTTCATTGCTTTCCTGCTTTGGCTTTACTTTTACAGTATAGTCAAAATCTTCCTTCTTTAATTCCGTCATTTCTTTCTGATCTGTAGAATTCAGAAGTCTTTCTGCCTGTTTTAGAATGGCTTCTTCTACAACATTTCTAGCTAGACGACCATTGCCAGCTTCTTCAGCATTGATGGACTGTACTTCATCAAAGTATTGAATCAATGGTTCTTTCGCATCTTCACTGATTTCATATCCCTTTGATTTTGCCTGGATACAAGCAATCTGATAAAGCTGTGTTCCAGTGTAGTCATCAAAGTTAATTAAATTTGGAAATCTAGATTTCAAACCAGAGTTTGCTTCTAGAAATGTAGCCATTTCTTTCTTGTAGCCAGCCAATACGACAATCAGATTATCTCTATGATCTTCCATGGCTTTGACAAGCGTATCAATTGCTTCTAGACCAAACGAATCATCTTTTCCTCGATACAGAGAATATGCTTCATCCACAAACAATACACCACCCATTGCACTCTTGATCACAGACATTGTTAATGGTGCTGTCTGACCAACATATTGTGCAACCAGGTCCGCTCTTGTTACTTCTACAAGCTGCCCTTCACTCAATACACCAATAGCTTTTAAATAGCGTGCAAGTAACCTGGCAATGGTTGTTTTCCCTGTACCTGGATTCCCCGTAAAAATCATATGCATGGAAACAGAAGCACTCTTGAGACCTTGCTGTTTTCTTTTTTCCTGTAAAGAAATATGAGCCTGTAAAGAACGGATATAGTTTTTCACTTTCTCTAAACCAACAATTTCATCAAGTTCTTTATTCACTGCTTCAATTTCTTCTGCACTGTTCTTTTCTCTTGATAATACTTGTTTTTTGCTTCCATAGACTGCATATGGCATGCCATCTGCTTCCTGTAAAAGAATTTCTTCATTGCTGCCTAAGTTCTCATTTAAAACAAAAGCTGAAATAGATACATAAAAATCATGAAAGACAGAACGAATTGCATCAATTCCCTGTGTTTTATCAAAATGTGTATGTACCCAGCAACGAATACTTTCATCCACTTTCACATCAATATGCAGATTGTTTTTACATTTTTCAACAAATACATCTGTATTTTGAATAATGATCTTGCTGATGGCTTCATCATCTAGCTGTACAAATGTAATGTCATCTAATACGTGATACATAAAGTCCGCACCAAACGCATTCTGCACACCAGATACTTTTCCATTTGTAATAAACACAAGATATTTACCATTCACATGCAATGAATCAATCGCATCTTTCACAAGACCCGTCTGTGCTTCCACTAAAACACCTTTATTCAAGACATATCTCTTATTCAATACAACTTTTCCATCAATCACTAATGCATCCACCATTCTAAGAAATGATGCAAATGAAGATTCAAAGTTTTCAAAGCAAATCACAGAACCTTTGCCATTTAAAGCCTCATACAGATCCTGCAAGAAAATCTGTTCTTGTGAAGCAGATGTATAGCGAGACATATCCATCGTATATACTTCATTGCTCGCAAGAATGTTTCTTTGACACAATGCACTCGCCACTTCATGAATGGAAGAATGCTTTCCTGTACCACGTGGGCCGTGTACAAGCATCACATTCTTAATGCCATTCTCATTTTCACCCATCACAAAAGGACGACGGAACGCAACACAAACCTTTTTCACAGCTTCATCCTGACCAATGATCTTCTGAGATACTTCAGTTTCAATTTTCTGGAATACCTTTCCTTGATCAAATTCTTTGATCACTTCTTTTGCTGGTTCAATTCCATAATCATCTTTCAGCTGTTTCTCAAGTGTTTCTAGATCAATGTCCCTTTGTGTCTGTATATTTGAAGTATCTTTTTTGTTTAGCTGTTCCTGCATTTGCTGCAATTCATCTTTCTGCTTATTCAAGATGCGATTCAGCTCCTGCATTGCCTTATCTGCTGTTTTTAAAATTGTATCTGTTGTAGAAGGTGCAGCTTCTTTCTTTGGTGCTTCTATTGTTAGTTCAATGTTTGAATCATCTTTTTCTTCATATGTTCTTTTCTTTGAAAACACTTCATTCCAAAGACGACTCTTTTCGTCATTTCTATCACTCATAAATTATCTTCCCTGGCCGCTTGAGCGCATACTGCCATCACTCGTTAATCCATCTTTTTTCAATACTGCTTCTAATGTAGAAATATCTGCAGATAAATTAATGAAATCTTCATCTGTCATAGAAGAAATGATTTTGCCCATTGCATCATTGATCAGATGAATTGTACGAATCAATTTATTCTTTGTTTCTTCATAAGAAGGATCTGTTTTTGCATACTGCAGATTACGATACTGATTTAAGATATTGATCAAAATTGGTAAATAATACTCATACAGTTTCTTCAATTTATCTTTAGAGTTTGGAAACTTAGACTCTAATGTCTGTACCTGTTTCAATAAAGAAGACGTTTCATATAAACCATTGGAAATCTCTTCATCTGGAATATCATTATTCAAGCTTGTAATTTCCTCAATAAAATATTGTGCATTCTTTTCCTTCTTTACAGTTTCTTCCTTCTTCGGCTGTGGATTCTCTACCACTTCCGCATCAAATACTTCAGCCTGCAAAGGAGAATTTGCCTGAATGGAATATAGATCATTAATGATTGCAGAATAAGATTCTGGATATCTTCTTTGATACTCATTAAAAGAACAAATATATACATTATTACGATATACATCTAAAGATGACAAAGATGCATACTTTTCTTCTCTTAAACGCAATTCAATCTGATCCACGACACGAATACTGTTTCTAGATTTAAAATACTGTCTTAGATATAAATTGATTTTTGCAATTTTGCTGGATTGACTGCTGCCACTTCTTTGATATCTGTTTTCTCTTCGATAGGAGGAAAACTGATTGAAAGACTGCTCGTCAGAACTATTGTTTTTATATGTGGAAACAGAAGCAATCGCAATTCCAACAACGACCGCAATGATTAAAAACAATGGCAGCATAAAGCTCATGCCACCTGAAAAAACAAAAAATAATATTAACCAAACCCACCAGTTTGAATTTCTTCTTCTCATACTAAAAATACTCCTTTAGTTTGTCACAATTATAGCATATCCATTCTGCATTCAATTGTTAATATTATTAACACTTCCGAAACAAATTCATTGTAGAATATATCCATGAAAAAAATCATTGCATCGAGCGATCAAAAAGATCCTATTTTAAGAAAACTATCCAGAAAAAATCATGGTATTGTAACTGACACACAAATCATTCCTCTTTCTACTTTTCTCAAAGAAGAAAAAGATGATGATCTTGTTTTAAGTATTCAACTATCTAACAGATTATTACAGGCACAAGAACATTTCCCTATTTATCAGGCAATGTTCCTTTTTCCTGTATTCATTCAAGAAATCTTATCTTTTGCAAAGGAATGTATTCTATATTCAATTTCTGTAGATGATCTTCCAGAAACAAATGCGAACGAAAAAGAACTGAAAGAAATTCTCAACATTGCCTTTACTTTAGATTTCGCAGAAAAAGACAATGTAAAAAATGGAATTCCTATTTCTTCAGATTCTATTTCATTACATTATCAATTCATCAAAGATTTCTACCACTATGATATCTATGAAAAACTAAAGAAAACATATAACTATGAAGCATACCCGTCCAATACACCAGACGTATCTTTAAAGTATGCACTAAACGCAAGAAGTGAAGCAGAAGCTATCGCACAGGATATCTGTAGAAAACAGATTCCTTGTAATGTGATTCTATCCACTGCTACTGCTTTACCTTTATACGAAGCTGTCTTCAGAAGATATAACATTCCATTTTCATCTTTAAGACAGTCAAAGCCATTACACTTACCATTGCTTTTTAAATCATTAATTCTTTTTGGAATTCATAAAGATCGCAAATCATTTTTAGAGGCATTGAAATACAATGCATTCTCTCATAGAGTCAGTAACGATACATATGCATTCTTACGTGATACATTAACAACATATGATCTTCCTGATCCAATCAATCTAGAAAATACAAGCTACGGAAAAGACATCGAAAAATATCAGGCTTCCTATGAAAAAGCACAGGCATATTATGATTTGATCCAGGATGAAATCGATAGTCTTTTAACATATGCATCCATTCATGAATTCTTATTCCGTGCATTTGATATTGTACGCAAATCATCTTATCTGAAAGATCCAACTGAATTACAGGCTGGTATTTCAATGCGTCAGACAATCATTGAATGTGAACCATATATTCAAACGGAACAAGATCTTTTATTCCTGGCGCGCTGCTTTGAAACATTGCATTCCGATGAACAGGTTCTGCAGTCTGATTTCTGCATCATTACAGATCTAACACATCCCGTTGAACCAAAACAAATCAGCTATGTATGCTCTGTTTCTGGTGCAAACTATCCTTCTGTTCCAAAATGCAGTGGATTATTTGATGAATCCTATGTAGAAAAGATTACGAAATACCCATCTCGTTCTACACGTTATCAGCTCTATATGGATCAACTATCCTGGATTGAAAACAGTGCAGAAAAAAAACTTATTTATTCTACATATACAAATGACTACCAGGGAAAAGAAATTCAGCTGGCATTTGAAATTGAAAATAAATATCCAGACATGTTAAAGAAATGGGATCTTGTTTCTTTACCTCCAGACAAAAAGAAAAATCATGCCTTAACAGAAGAAACCGCAAAAAAACTCTTTGCTGAAAACAATTGTATTACTGGTTCTATTTCAACAATTGAACGTTATTTTGCATGTCCATATTCCTATTTTATCCAATCTGGCTTAAAAGTCAGAAAACAGGATCAGTCATGTGTTGACGCTAGAACTGTTGGCAATATGCAGCACGAATTACTGGAAACAAGTGTGAAAGAATATGGCAAAGACTATTCTAAAATTACAGAGGAACAGATTCGAACATATTTAAAAGATGCATTTGATGTATTAGATGCATTACATCCAACAGAAACAATATTCAATCAAATCACAAAAGAAAGAATTGTACATGGTATTCAACAGGCACTTATATTCTTGAATGATTTTGAAAATCATACTTCTTTTAAAATCAAAAGAGTTGAACACCAATTTCATGAACAAGTTACAGAACATGTTGATCTTGTTGGAAAGATTGATCGAATTGATCACTATGGGAATGAATTGATTCGTATCCTTGACTATAAATCATCTAGTAAATCATTAAGTGAAGCACAAATCAAATCTGGTCAGCAATTACAGTTAATGACATATATGATGATTGCGAAAAAGCTCTACAACGTAGAGCCAGCAGGTGCCTATTACTATTCTTTAAAAGATGAAAGTTATCAGGCAGATGCTAAAAAAGTAGTGAAGAAAGAAATTGAGGAGCAAGACTGGAGTGAAGAAGCAGAACTTGTTCGAATGCTTAATGAAAGAAGACTCAGAGGGTTTACGTTTACAAAGCGTCTGACAGAAATGGATGACGATGAAAAACATATCGTTTCTTTAAAAACACAGATGAGTTATGAACTCATTGAAAAATGTCTAAAAGAAATCTATGAATATTTCTATGCACACGTCACACAAGGAGAAGTTGATTTATCTCCAACAGACAATGCTTGTCTGTATTGTGACTATAAGACAATTTGTCGATTCCATGGAGAAAGAAGAAAACCTGCACCCGTTTCTTGTGAGGATATCAGTTTTAAAGTCGGAAAGGAAGAAGCATGAACTTAGATATTGAACAAAAGCAAGCCGTTGAAGCTTTAGGAAAAAATATACTTGTATCTGCTTCTGCAGGTGCTGGTAAAACAGGTGTACTTGTACAACGATTAAAGAAAAGAGTCATTCAAGACCGTGTTCGTGTTTCTCGTATCCTTGCGATGACATTTACTGCAGCTGCAGCTTCTGAAATGAAGAAACGTCTTGCGAAAGAATTGCATACTGCCTTTCTGGAAACAACAAGCGATGAAGAAAAAGCATGGCTAAGTGAACAATTGGTTGAATTAGAAGCCGCAAATATCACTACGATTGACTCATATTGTTTAACAATCATTAAAAAATATTATTCTGTCATTGGATTGGATCCTGCAACAGCCAAGAAAGTCCTTTCTCAAGGCAGTGTGAATATTTATAAAAAGAATGCATATCTCAATACATTAGCGAAATATATTGAAAATGATCCTGCTTTATCCTATAAAGTCATTTCTTATTTTTCTGCACGTGCAGAAGATTACGATTCTTTATATTCCATTATCAATACAATCAATACACACGCACAAAGTACCATTGATCCAGATGATTGGTATCAACAGGCCATTTCTTCCTATGCACCAATTTCACGCATTTCAGATTTATCCCAGGCAACGCTTGAGAACTTCTTTTCTCGTCTTTCACTAGATTTAAATTGCCTGTTATCATATTTAAATCAAATGCGTTTTTACGGTGATGGTGATGAAAAGATCAAATTTGAAACGCTAGACAAGGAAGAAATCGCAATCCGCAATTGCATCAATGCCATTCAAGATCACAACTATTCTAAATATTCATATTCTTTAGAAAATCTAGCATTATGTAAAACAAGTCCTGACACAAAGAATGCTGAATATACTGCTTCAAGAAAAGCACTCAATGATAAAATCAAAGATTTATTAAAAAATAATTATGATTCTAAAATGATGATCCAGGATCATAATGATCTTTCTGATATCTCATCTTATATCGTTTCCCTGGCAAAAGATTCATGGAATGCATTTATTTCATCCAAGCAGGAAGACGCTGTCATGGATTTCAGTGACATGGAACGCTATGCATATGATATTTTATGCGCGAATAACTACACAGTAGCACATATCTTGCAAGATTCCTTTGATGAAATCATGGTAGATGAATTCCAGGATACATCCGATTTGCAGAATGCAATCATTGATATGATTTCCAATGGACACAACGTATTCAGAGTAGGAGATGTCAAACAATCCATCTATCGTTTTCGACAGGCAAAACCTTCTCTAATGAGAAATCTCATGCATGATCCAGATACAATTCAAATTACTTTACGTCATAACTTCCGATCTATGAATTCCATTGTGGAGTTTTCCAATCATTTGTTTTCCAGAATCATGAATGTTGATGGATGTAAAGATTCCTATACAGAATTGGATACCGTTTCTGTAGGTACTGCGCGTCAGCAAGAAGAAATCGTTCCTGTTGAATTTACACTCATCAAGCAAGAAAAAGATGCAGATGAAGAACTTAGCGCAAAACAACAGAAAGCATACTGGATTGCGAAAAAGATCTTATTGATGAAAAAAGAAGATTCTGCATTATCCTTTAAAGATTTCTGTATTCTTGTACGTTCACATGCAGATAAAACTGTGATTCGTTCTGCTTTTGATTTCTACAATATTCCATATTTAATTGATGCAAGAGAAGGTTTCTATCAGTCTGAATTATGTCAGACAATTCTTTCTATGATTCGTGCAGTCAAAGATCCTAGAGACTCGATTGCTTTAGTTTCAGTCTTAACTTCTCACTTCTATGATTTTTCTGATGAAGATCTAGCCCTTCTTAAAATTAGACACAGTTCTATTTATGAAGGTATTTCAGAAGAACATCCAGAAATCATTGCAGAATTAAAAGAACTCAATCATATTGCGGAAGATAGAAATATCATTGAATTACTCACACAGATTTCTATTCGTCATGATTTCTATAATCGACTTAACAACAATCAAAAAGCAAACTTTGATTATCTCTTTGATCAAGCCAGCAATGCAAAAGTAGATACGATCCAGGACTTCCTAGAAACAATGGAAGCAAGTGTCGATGAAAAATCATCTGAAGCTGTATCAAAAGGAAAAGATGATGACGTTGTTACTGTTACAACCATTCACCAATCCAAAGGATTGCAGTATAAGAATGTATTCCTTTGGAGCACTTCTAAAAATGACTTTAGAGACAAAAGCAGTGCTGTCATGATTGATGATGAATTAAAACTTGGCATCAACCATTTAACAATGCCATACCGTTTAAAACGTCCAACCATTCAAAGACTTGCTGTAGAGTATCACTCTAACTTAGAAGATATCGAAGAATTTATTCGTCTTTTATATGTTGCGATTACACGTGCAGAAAAGAGAATGTTTATTGTTGATACAACAAAGAAAGATATCTTAAAACAGCCTGTTGATCTATCTCTATTATCACAGCGTGGTGGCATGACTGCATTGATCTACAGTGCAATGAAAGATGATCCATATTTCAAACTCACAGAAGTAGATGAAATGGATGTCGAAAAAGAAAAGGAAATTCCTAAGACATACGTCAAGGAACTTCCACACTTAACAATACAGCCTGCACTTCTTTCTTCCTTGTATACTCCATCCAGTACAGAATTTAAAGAATTGCCAGTATTAGATGAAACAAGTAAGCTTGCGGGCAGTAAATATGGTACAAAGATGCATGAAATCATGGAAGCATTGCCGAATAAACTATGGACAATGCAAGACTTAGAAGCTTATGCTTTATCCACTACAGATAAACAAAGAATTCTGGCTTTTTCACAATCAGATATTTATCAACAATGCCTGTCTATGGAAATTCATAAAGAATTCCCATTCTATGTAGAACAAAATGGAGAGCGTATTACTGGTACAATGGACTTTTTAGCAATGAATGATTCAAATATCATTCTCATTGACTATAAAACAGATAATGCATCTATTCCAGAAATCAAACAAAGATATTCTCCACAGTTAAAAACATACATGAAAGCATTATCTATTATGTATCCAGGCAAAGAAGTCAAAGCATATGCATATTCTTTCCATCATAAATCATTTATTCAAATTTAAAGGTATCTCGCATTGAGATACCTTTGTTTTTATGCTATTTCGCTCACAGTATTTGTAACCATTTCTTCATACTGACGTGTATAAAGATCATAGTAATAGCCATGTGCCTGCATGAGTTCTGTATGTTTTCCTCTTTCAATGATCTTGCCATCTTTTACAACTAAGATAACATCAGCATCAACAATCGTTGATAAACGATGTGCAATCACAAATGATGTTCTACCTTTGATCACTGTAAAAATTGCATCCTGAATTGCCTTCTCTGTCAATGTATCAATAGAAGCAGTAGCTTCATCTAGCACTAAGATCTTAGGATCCGCTAGAATTGCTCTTGCGAATGAAATCAATTGTTTTTCACCCGTAGATAACATATCTCCACCTTCACCTACTTCAGAATCCAAACCTTTATCCATTTTATCAATGACAAATTCCGCATTCACAAGTTTCAATGCCTTCCAGATTTCTTCATCTGTAGCATCTGGCTTACCATATCTCAAGTTATCTCTAACTGTACCTGAGAATAGATGAGGGGTCTGTAAAACATAACCAATATTTGAATGCAGCCATAGCTGAGATCTATCTCTTGCATCTTTTCCATCAATCAGTACTTGACCATATGTTGGCTCAAAGAAGCGACATACTAGATTTACAAGTGTAGATTTACCAGCACCTGTTTCTCCAACAATCGCAACGTTTGTACCCTGTGGAACTTTCAAGTCAAAATGTTCCAGTACCATTTCATTCCCATCAGGATATTTGAAAGATACATCTTTGAATTCTACATCTCCATATAAAGTTTCCCAGTTTTCTTTCTTAGGATGGAATGTATCTCCATACTTTTCAACAACTTCAACGCGATCCGCTACATCTGACTGTGTTTCAAGTAATGTTGTAAAACGTTCAATATTGACTTGAATTGCGATCAATCTTGCAATACCGCCAACAATACTCTGGATTGGCTCTAACATATTCAATGCATATGTCATAAATACAGAAAGTGTACCAATCATAATGATACCTTCCTGGTTAATCATTCCACCTTTCCATAGAATAATTGCTAATGTGATGGAAGATAACATTGTAACTAAAGAAGAGAACAATGCGGAATATCTTCCCGCAAGAACAGATGTTTTTTCCATATCATCAGAATCTACATCAAAGTCATGATTGATCTTGTTTTCAACAACCAGTGTCTTAATGGATTTTGCACCAGTAATGCCTTCATTGAAGTTTGAAGTGATTTTAGAGTTGATTTCACGAATCTTACGATTCAACGCAACCAGTTTCTTTTGAAAGAAAATAATCAGAATCACTGCGAAAGGAATAATCAGCATAATATACATTGCTAAATGAATATTGATGAGTGCCATATTGATCAATACAAATAACAAATAAGATCCCTGCCATACCATATCCATCATATCCCATGACACTAACTGTCCAATTCTACCCGTATCACTCATAACTCTAGCATGAACATAACCAACATTGTTTTGATTAAAATAAGAGAATGATAATTCCTGTAAATGATTAAATGATGCATTTCTCAAATCACGATTCACACTCATTTCAATCTTTCCAGCCCATGTTGTACTAACAAAATTCAAGATAACAAACACAATCAAAATCACAATATATACAATGATAAATGGAACAATTGTATCTGTTGTTTTCAATGCAATGAAATGATTCAGTGCATATTGATTAAACAAAGGATATATGGAATCAATCAGTGAAGAAAGAGCACCCATAATAATCATACTGATCATGATCTTCTTGTATGGTTTTACAAAAGGCAGCAGCTTTGGAATACCAAAATACTTGAGTTTTACATTCTTATTTTCGCTCATTTGGATACCTCCGAAGCACTTCTGCTTTGTAATTCATAAATCTGTTGATAGATGCCGCCATTGTGAATCAATTCTTCATGTTTACCCATCTCAACGATTTTTCCATGATCCATCACAACAATTAAATCTGCATTCATTAATGTTGTAATTCTCTGTGCAATTAAAATCACTGTAGAATTTCCAACATTTTCTTTTAACGCATGACGAATTTTAGCATCTGTTTCCGCATCAACTGCACTCAAAGAATCATCAAATACCATCACAGGAGGTTTCGAAATTAACATCTGTGCAATCGCAGTTCTTTGCTTCTGCCCACCAGAAAGTGTGACGCCTCTTTCTCCAACATACGTATCATAGCCTTCTTTAAAGTGTTCAATGGCATGATCCAGTGAAGCAATCTTCGCTGCTCGCTTTACTTCTTCACGATCCATTTCAGGCAAAGCAATGGCAATATTTTCTTCCAGTGTTCTAGAGAAGAGATAAGGTTCCTGTAAAACCATACCAATATTTGTTCTCAAACAGCTCAATTTAATATCTCTAACATTAACACCACCAATTGTAATCGAACCATTCTCTTCTGGCAGTTCATATAGACGATCCAGTAAATACATCAATGTACTCTTGCCAGACCCCGTTCCACCAAGAATACCAACTGTTGTTCCTGCTTTGATTGTAAAGTTAATATCATCCAGGATTTCTGCACTTCCATTTTCATATTGGAAAGATACATGATTAAATGCAATATCCTGATGCAGATCGACATCCTTTGCACCTTCAACATCTTTTTCTTCTTTACTGTTCATGATATACATCAAACGTTCAATGGAAATTCCAGCTTTCGCCAGGTTTGCGATAACTCTGCCAATATTACGAATTGGCCACATTAACATCGTCGTATAGGAGTTAAATGCGATAAAATCACCCGCACTCATTTCTCCATTGACACACAATACTGTGCCAACACATAAAACACTAAAAATCTGCAAATACGAAAATAAATCAGAACTGCTCCAGAAAGCAGCTAATAAGCGCATTAGATGCACCCACATATTTGTGTAGTGTTCATTCTGCGCTTCGAATCTTTCTCTTTCGTATGATTCTCTGCCAAATGCACGAACAACTCTAACACCTGTTAAATTCTCTTGTGCAATAGAAGAAAGTTTACCTTCTTCAATGTCTACTTTTTCAAATGATTTTCCAATTCCTTTATGAAAGAACAAGGAATATCCAATAATCATTGGAATAAAGATAGAAGAAACAAGTGTCAGCTTCACGTTGATTGTAAACATGAAATACATCGCAAATGTAATCAAAATAACAATTCGGAATAAGAATATTAATTGTTCAGATAAGAAGATTTTGATCTGTTCCACATCTGACGTACATCTTTGAATGATATCTCCTGTCTGATTCTCAGAATGCCATACAAATGGTAAATGCAAGATGTGATTAAACAATTCATTTCTCATTGTATGTACTAATTTCTCTGCACCTTTTGCATTCAAAAGATTTAAAAAGAAACGGAATAATGCACCTAATGCCGCAATACACACAACAAGCAATGCCATAAACCACAAATGCTCTTTAATCCACACTGTCCCACCAACAGAAATCAACATTTTGTTAAGCACTGCAGGCAGTTCTGTTACTTTATCTCCAAGAACACTGTCGACTGTAAATCCAATGATTCTTGGATTGATCATATCCATGAAAGACACAAGACATCCTGAAATGATCGCAAGAAGAAAATATTTCTTGCTTCCATTCAGAAAAAACAAAACCATCTGTGTCTTTGTTTCAAATCGCTTCCTTTCCATTCATTTCCCCTCTTTCTAGAAAGATTAGATTGTTTTTAATTTTGTATATCCTTCTAATTTTGTATATGTTTCTTCATTTCCAACAACACAGATACATCCTTCATCTAAAGCTTTCTTAAATACATCTGCGTATGTGGAAAGTTCTTCCCCTGTTGTTTCGATGATTGCTTTACGATTATTTTTTCTATCTTCATACGTTACATTTGTAAAATAGAAGCGATCTGCAACTCTCACTTTTGATAGTGGAGAAAGCAAAGGTTCGCTTGAAGCAATCGTACCAATGATCATCTGCGTCAGATCTTCGTTGGAACTTGCTAATGAAGCAACTCTTTCATATACATGCTTATATGCATTGATCGCATTTGTAACATCTGGATCACGATATGAATATGCCCCAATATTTCCATTCTGATTGACCGCAAATCCAGTGCCATAAGCACCTCCCTTCACTCTGACTTCATTCCATAAATAATCGTATGTCAGTAAATGGGAAAGAACATTTAACTTTGGTGAATACTTGCCACCAGTTTCTTCAATATTCTGATTGATTGCACTATAAGAAACACCACCAGTAATCTGAATAAATTCTTTCTTATCTTTTAATAATGGATAATGCATCTTAGCTGGCTGAGCATCTACGTTATATAAGCCGTCTACAAACTTTTCAACAAATACCAATTGATCTTCTCCTGTAATAGAAGCTGTGCAGCGAGCCTTTGAGAACAACACTTCCTGATACAATTCACATTCCTGAATAAACGTATCTATTTCCTTTTCAAAGTTCTTTTCTAGATTCTTTTCATAGATACCAGACTCATATCCACCAACATATTCTCTAAAGACACCTTCTGCACTATTATGTGCAGCACATCTTCTCATTGCGATACTTTGACCATTGGCAAGTAATCCTTGTCTAAAGGATTCATTATCCTGTTTCAAAAGAGGAAGAATCTTTTCTGGATCAAAGACTGTTTCTTTCGCTATTTCTAGCATTAAATCAATTGCTTTTTCAGTATTTTCCTTTAAGCAAGAAGCTGAAATACCAAGCAATGGAATACAAGAATCATGTACCCCTGTTGGAGAATATGCATCCAGGAAGAATGATACTCCACCTAGATCTTTACGAATTGCACTTTGAATCTGTTCCACTGTCTTATTCTTTGTTGGAAGATTCGTAAATAAACTTGCAAAGAATCCTAATGATGGTAAATGATCTACAGTAATTCCTGCTAAGTTAAAGTAGAAATTCAAATATGTAATACCACTATCTTCTGCTGGATGTAATACAACATCGACACCATACTTACGAATGACTTCATATGGATATACAATTGGATCCTTTGAAATATCTTCTTTTGTCAGCTTTGGCAGTGTATCTAACTGTTCTTCTGTATCTGCTGTTGCCTGCCAATTATCTAGTGTTTGATTTAATGCAATGTATTTTGATACATCTTCTTTCCAGGAATCTTTTGCTTCTTTTAACTTTGCTTCTTCTTTTTCTACTCTTTCTTGAGAAAGCGTATAAGAAGGTACCGCAACAACTGTGGATAAATGATCTGACAAGAAGAATTCTTTTAACAATTCTTCAAAATATCCTTCATCCACTTTCTTGCGTAATTCTTTAAATACAGGATTTAAAGAGAATCCTTGTGTAATATCTCCATCATAAAGCCATGTTTCTAATGCACGCTGTGCAAACATGACACCTGCAGGTTCATGCTTTTCACGATATTTGAATTCTAACTGGTTGAGTGTAGCTAATATCGCATCATGATCTAAACCATTTTCAATCAATTCTTCTGCACACTTCTTGATTGCCTGCATCACTTCATCATATTTCTCTTCATCAGTATTTCTAACACACATGACAATCCATGGCTGTTGAATGCCATCATAGATATCTAATTCAACATCTTCACCAAGATCTTGTTCAATGATTGCTTTTTTTAATTCAGATTCATTAGAAGATACAAGAATTGTTGACAGTAATCCCCATGCCAGATTCTTTAAAGGCTGATCATAGGAAGATACAATTCTTGCCAACGCAATCTGTGTTCTATGTTCCTTGCTTTCATCTTTAGATAATTCATATTGCACAGTATGATGTTGTGCTTCTCTTTCAACTTGATTTGGAATAGAGAAATCCATCTCTTCCTTTTCATATTGAGAGAAATATTCATCATTGATAAACTTTGTTACTTCATTGATATCTAATGTACCATCCAGCCACACTCTTGCATTACTTGGATGATAAAACTTCTGATGTGTTTCAATAAAAGATTCATAGCTGAGGTCTGTAATATGTTCAGGATCTCCACCAGATACATATTGATAACAATTATCAGGAAATAGCATACGATTCAATTCATCAATGATTGTTTCATCTACAGAAGAGAATGCACCTTTCATTTCGTTTAAGACAACACCTTTATAAATTGGTGTATCTTCTTCATGACGAATTTCATAATGCCACCCTTCCTGATAAAAAATATTAGGATTTGTATAAATTGCTGGATGGAATACCGCATCCATATATACAGACATCAGATTCATAAAATCTTTATCATTTCTAGAAGAAACGGGATACAGTGTCTTATCTGGGAATGTCATTGCATTCAAGAATGTCTGCATGCTTCCTTTCAATAGTTCAACAAATGGTTCTCTGACAGGATATTTCTTAGATCCATTTAAAACTGAATGTTCAAGAATATGGAATACACCTGTATCATTTTCAGGAATTGTTTTAAATGCAATTGCAAATGTTTTATTTTCATCTGCACGATCAAGCCAGGCAAGCTTTGCACCTGTCTTAACATGCTGCATTTCATACAGTGTACCTTTCACATCACTTAATTCTGTTATATTTTTGATTTCAAATCCGTTGATTACTTCATTTATTATCATTTTGATACCCTCACATGTCTTCTATTTTATTATGGATTGCTTTCTTTTTCTTCTTTTTTGACTAACATACTTCTATTTTTATACCAGAAAATGTAAGAAATTAAACCAACGACGCAAAATACAGCGGATAAGCCATACGATGCAATCAAAGAATGATCTGCCGCAACTCCAAACGAAACACCGGTAAAAAACATTCCCAAATGTTGAAATAAAGAATACAGTGATAACGTACTTGCACGTGGTGTACCGTCAATGGATTCATTTTGAATATCATTCATCAATGCATATGTCATAGATTCTGCACACACCATACATGCAAATATAACAACAGAAAGAATTGCACTATGTGTAAAAATGATACCAATGGATAAAACTGCAGCCATTACAAACAGCATCATCATAAAATGATCTCGCTGGATTCTTTGTGTGATTGTATCTAGTAAACCAGTACTTAATGAAACTAAGTTCATGATCATAAAGAGAATACCAAACCACTGTACGGGAATACCAACACTTTCATACTGCAATTGATTGTAATAGGTTGTTAATGTATGCATGGATTCACTCAGTAACAAAGAAGCAATCAATACAGGCAGCATCTTTTTACATGTCAGTGCTGTTTGAAGCAATGAATTCTTTGTTTCTTGTTCTTTCTTTTCTTCTTTGACATCTACAAGAAAAAACGAAATCACAAAGGAAGCAAAATGCATGATTGCAGTCCATAACGCTGCACCTCTTAAGTTATGTGAGAAAAACAATGAAAAGGATAAGGAAGCACAACACATGCCTAATGTTCCAAACATACTCATTCTTCCAAATGTTCCAATGGCTTTTTCTTTTGGAACGCTAAGATACAGAAGTGCAGTATCACATCCAGATAAACCAGAAGATGCAATTCCTAATAAAACTCTTTCAATCACAAATCCCCAGAATGTCGTAGCTTTATAAAAAGCAAGCTTTGACAAAAAGAAGAACCCATTTGAAATCACGATTGTTTTACGATATCCAATTCGATCACAAATCAAACCCCACGGTACTTCAAATAAGATGACACAGATACAAAGTACACCATCAATCAGGCCCATCTGTGTTAATGAAATTCCACAATCTGTACGATATAACGTACAAACACTGCTATAAAAAACAAGTCCTTGCAAAAAAGCAAGAACATAAAAAATCAAAATATTATTCTTTTTCATATTCAACTCCTTAGCATGATAAAAACATCTATATTTACATATTCAGTTTTCTTACATACAAGGCACGTATTTCATAATGAAAAAAGTATAAAATAAAAAGAACTGTAAATCAACCTTCATGATACAAGGTATAAATCAAATATCCAAAAAAAGGATGGAAGAACCTCCCATCCAATTAATTATCGTATCCTTTACGAATCTTCTCCAAAAAACATGCATGTATTTTTGATAAGTTAAGTGCAGTTTACAGAAATATAACATACAAGTTTATTTTCATTTGTTACATTTTTACAGTTTGATTACTTTTGTAAATCTATCTAACACTGACTGTTCTGTTCCGTGAGAAATCATGATCAGTGTTATATCCTTGCGACTCAACAAATCATTCAAGATATCTCTCGCACTGTCTGCATCTATTGCAGACAAAGATTCATCTAATACAAATATTTTCTTATTTGACACGTATGCTCTTGCTAATGCAATTTTCTGTTTCTCTCCACCTGATAAATTCTTTCCATTTTCCTGGATAAGATAATTTAAATTTCCACCGCAGGATTCATATAAATGTGTCAGTTTCAGTCGTTTAATAATATCTAAAAGATCAGCTTCCCTGATATCTGTATATAAAGTCATATTGTTCTTAAGACTTGTATTGAAGATATGAACTGTTTGATCCAGATACGCTACATCTTTTAAGATATCAAAAGAATGCAGTTCTTTTCTTTCTATGCCGTTTAATTGAATGGATCCCGTATATTTCTGGTCCATCAGAAATAACGTCTTGATCAGAGTTGATTTTCCACAGCCACTTTCTCCTAAAAGTGCAATAGAATCATGTGGTTCAATTGTAAAAGACAGATGATCATAGGAAATACTTTTTTCATCATTGAGCTTTATAGAAGTCAAATCTTTTACTTCTACTGGTTCAACAGCAGTTTCTCTATATGTCTTTTCTGTATAGTCTTTCAATTCCACTAAATGTTCATTTGCTTTGATACTGGTAATATCAGATAATACACTGCCAACTGCATTCATAAATGTTCCAGATAAAGAAGCCACAGATAATACTGCACCAATTGCTACACCTTTCGTAATAGAAAGATAAATAATCAGGCCAAGTAATACGACCTGAGAGAATAAAGAAACAACTCCCATTACACATTTCACACCATTGCTTGCCTTATCTAAAGAATATCTTTTGTTTTCCAGACAACTGGATGCATTAGAAATCAGTCTTACAAATATATTTTCTTTCTGGAATATTGCATATTCCATACGTCCCTGCAGCTGATCTTCTACACTGGATACAAATATTTCATTCTCTTCTTTCAAAGCAATTGAGTGTTTTTCAACACCCTTTTGCAGCAGCCCCGGCAGCAGCATCATAACAGCAAACAGTAAAATCGTAACAATTCCTACAGACCAATGTATGGTAATTAATGCCAGAAAAGAAAATACAATTGAGAAAATATCAGTAAATGCGTCAAAAACAGGATCAATCAAATTCTTATCCATCTGATTGATTACTTCTGTATTCTTCGCAACTTTACCAGAAATGCTTTCTGCTTTCCATTTGGCATTATCTGTCTGTGCAAATTCTTCAGCATACTGTCTGCGTAATGTATTATGTATCTTTGCTTTCAGTTTTGAATTGAAATTTTCAAGAATAAAATTCGAAATATAAAACAGAATAAAAACACCTAACAAGATACATATGTTACGAAGCAGAATATGCGTAGAATGAATTGTCTCCTCTGTCAATAGACTCCCCAGGCTATAGCTGCCAATAACATTCAATATGCTTGCAACAATGGATAGTAGAATTGAAATACAATACATTGATTTAAATCTTTCAAATAGTTTTTTCATAACTCCCAGCCTCTATCCCCCAAAACATTTTCAATTTTTCTTTCGGAAAATGTTTTCATTATATCATATTAATTGTCTACATCAACTAATTCATATCGCTTTTTATTCGTCAACTTCTGCCAAAATTTATACATCTATTGAAAAGAGCAGGGTTACTGTAACCTGCTCTTAAATTATTTTTACAAACACATGATATTCTTTTTTACTTTATCCCAAAGTATCTTCTTCTACTTGCTTGTTAATGTTACCTTTTATCAACAATCTTGCAGCTTCTTTGTTTTCTGACTCATTTCTTATAATCATTTCTATAAACGACATTTCTATCATCGTATGTACCTCAAGTCGCTCAAGCTATTTGATATGTTGAAATTCATTCAATTCATCATGTTATTTAAAAATCAAATTTTTGACACCTCATTCAATTTTGTAGCGAAAATATAAATAAAAAGAACTGTAAATCAATACAGCTCTTAATATAGAATCTTATCAATAATGATTTCAGCTCTGCCAAGATTTACCTTGTCCCCAGCATTGATCTTGCTTCTTCCTAAAGGAGGAAGTTTAGAGCCATTGATAAATGTACCATTATGTTCAGATACATCTTCAATATATAGATTTCCATTTTCTAATGTAAATCTTGCATGTCTTCTAGAAACTGCTGGTTCACTGATTGGCAAACCACAAGAAGAACTGTCTCTACCAATGAGTACTGGGAACGCATTGAGTGTTACCTGTTGCGCTTGTCCATTGATAATGACAGATACAACCATACCTCTAGGATTTGCCGGTTTCACTGCAGAAGCCTGCAGTTTACTTTCAATTGGATCAATTTCTTCCACTGGCTGTTTTACAATCACAGGTTCTTCATACACAGGCTGTTGCTGAACTCTTGCCTGTGCCTGTTTTTTAGAAACAGGTGGAATTTCATTTCCAGATTCATCTACATAATATGTATTCTTTTTCACTGCCAGGAAAATAACCGCAATACCAAGAACTGCTACCATACCAAGCAATGCAAATATAATCAACTTATCGATTTCAGGATTATCAAACATAATATTTCCCTCCACTAACATGAACTATCATACAACGAAATTGTTCATTTTACTATGATTTGAACATTAATTTCTATTGCTGTTAACCGCATCATAAATACGATTTTTACTGATTCCCGTCTTCTTTGCGGCATCTTTAACTGCATCTTTTGTACTCATACCATTTTCAACAGATGCATTTACCATTTCAATGATTGTGTTCATGTCAATCGCTTTTGTTTTATCTTCATGGTTTCCATCCATGACAATAACCATTTCACCACGCAGCTCATCAACAACATCAAGAATTTCAGAAATTGTTCCACGCAAGAATTCTTCATGCATCTTTGTCAATTCTCTAGCTAAAGTCATCTTACGATCACCAAAGACTTCCATACAGTCTTTCAAACACTTTTCAATACGATGTGGTGCTTCATAGAAAATCATTGTCATTGGATAATTCTCATATTCTTTCAGTTTCTTAACACGATCTGAATGAGACTGTGGAAGAAAACCAATAAAGATAAATGGCTGTGCAACTAGACCAGATGCAACAAGTGCGTTTAAAAATGCACTTGGTCCACTCACTGGTACAACATTAAATCCTTCACTTGTCGCAAGTGTAACGATTTTCTGACCAGGATCATTGATGAGTGGATAACCAGCATCAGAAATCAAAGCAACATTCTTTCCATCACGTAGTAATTCAAGAATGCCATTCGCACTCGATTCTTCATTAAAGTTATGATATGCAATCAAACGATTATGAATATCAAAGTGCTTTAAAAGAGAACCACTTGTTCTTGTATCTTCACATGCAATCACATCTACCTTGTTTAAGATTTCAATTGCACGAGGATTCATTTCATTTAGATTGCCAATTGGTGTTGGAACCAGGTATAACGTTGGCATTTCATTTTCAAATGACTTTTGACGATTCACGCATTTTCTCCATCTTTTTTCTTACGTCCAAATGTACGTACCGTTACATTTTTATTTTCTGCTGGTGTTTCTTGTTTTTTGCGACTTGTAAATCTTCTCTTTTCAACATTAGCAGAATTTGAAGTTTCTTTTTTCTTGCCAAAAGAACGAACTTCCTTCTTCATTTCAGGTGCCTTTAAATCATAGTTTACATGTGTTGGTGCACCTTCAGGTCGATTTTGATGAATGATTGTCTTCTTGACTTTCTTTCCTTCTTCTTCTGGTTTTTTCTTGACGATGACACCTTTTCTTGGAATACCCTTTTCTCTTAGATCTTTTAATGTAATGAAGATTGCAGCTTCTCTATTTTCAAGCTTTGCTTCTTCATTCATAACATTCATATTTGTTAAACGATAAATCTCACCTTCATACTCTACTTGAGAACCAATCTTAGGCAAACCTTCTGTTAACTGTTTATAGTCATCATCTTCATACTTCAGGCAGCATTTCAATTTACCACACATACCAGAAAGCTTATCAATGTTTAAAGCAAGCAGCTGATTCTTTGCCATGTTAATAGAAATAACATCAAAGTGTGATTTAAATCTGCTGCAGCAGCATTCCATACCACACATGCCAAGACCACCAACCATTCTTGCCTTATCTCTTTCACCAATCTGTCGTAATTCAATACGACAATGTAAACGTGCACCTAATCTTTTTAAGAGTTCTCTGAAGTCTACTCGTTGTTCTGCAAGATATACAAATAAGATCTTTGTTCGATCTAATGTATATTGTGCACTTAATAAATGCATATCCAATGCAAGATTTTCAATTTCTTTATTACAGATAGAAAATGCATCTTTTTCCATCTCAAGGTTCTCTTCAAAAGCACGGTGATCATATTCTGTTGCTTTACGAATCACAGGTTTTGTTGGAACATGCAGACCATACTTATCTACATCCAGACAATCTGCCTGTACCTGCCCCATTTCCATCCCTTGTTGTGTTTCTACAACGACCCAGTCATCTTTTAAATAATTACTATCCATTGCACCAAAAGAGTAAGGTTTTCCTTCGCCTCTAAACCTCACCACAACAGAGTATGGATAATGAACTGCTTCCTCTTGTATTTCATTTGTTAGTGTCATTGATTCCTCCTAACTGATACAGTGACTGATACAACACAAGATTCAAATCGTTGTATCGATTACATGCATCTTTTTCTTCTAATGCGATTCTTAAAATATCGCAACACATCTTCTTTTTTTTAAAAGAATTCTTTACTACATTCTGATACCAAAGTGGACCATCTATATTTTCTGTAATGACATCATGTGCATATAGCATCAATAAGTCATAGAAACTAGACAAGATCAAAAGATTTTCTTTCTTGGAAGTATTTGTATCTTTTGCTTTACTTGACCAGTTTACTTCCCAGTCAACACTGAGTTCTTTTCTCTTCATACCTTCGCAATTCAGAAATTGCTTCAACATACCACAGACATGTTCAAATAATACCGTATTCTTTTGACTTTCAATATCATACATATTCTTTAAATCAGACATATCTTTTACAATATGAGACATAAAATATGCATCTTCTTGATTTACACCTTCATGTATTAAATCATCAAAATAATCTTTTGCACTTCTAGGCATAAATGGAAGTACAGTACATCTAGAGATAATCGTAGGTAACATACGATTGACATTGTCTGTCGTAAGAATTGCAGTTACACCACTTCCAGGTTCTTCTAGAAATTTCAACATGCTGTTTTGTGCAGAGATCGTTGCATTTTCTGCATTTTTGATGATATAGATTCTTTGCCCATTTTCTTCTAATGCTGTCTTAGAGAACTTTTCTTGAATACCATCAATCATTTCCTTGGAAATAGATTCATCTTTTCCATCAAGAATCATCAGATCAGCATATGTACCTTCTCTAACTCTTCTACAAGTATTACATTCTTCACATGCCAATCCATTTTTTTTCTCACACAGAATACTTTGTGCAAGTAAAACAGCCGCCTCATACTTTGGTGTTCCATAAGGACCAGTAAAAAGATATGCACTTGATATACGATTTGTTTTACACGCATTATCCAGTGCACGATAAACGATTGGTTGTTGTTTTTCTAACAACTCTTTAATCATCTAACAATCCTTTCATAATGGAATAACACTCATTGATAACTTCATCTACACTCTTAGAAGCATCTACAATGACCATTCTATCCTTGTACTTTTCAACAACTGCTTCATATCCTGCATGCACGAGATTATGGAAATCTTCACTTTCCTGATCTAAACGATCTAAAGAAGCACGATTTGCATTAATACGATCCAATCCCGTTTTAGCATCAATATCTAAATAAATTGTTTTATCTGGAAGTTTTCCTTCAATTGCGAACATATTAATGGAATAAACTTCATCAATTCCAATCTTTCTTCCATATCCCTGATATGCTAAAGAAGAATCTACAAAACGATCTGAAACGATAGTAATGCCTTCTTCTAAAGCTGGTAATACTTTTTCTACTAAATGCTGGCGACGTGCAGCAGCATAAAGCAAAGCTTCACATCTAGGATCCATTTCTGTATTCTTTGGATCAAGAATAACATCACGAATCTCTTCCGCAATCTTAGAACCCCCTGGTTCTCTTGTGTATCTTACCTGATATCCTTCTTTTTGAAGTCTTTCAACAACAGCAGTAGACACTGTTGTTTTTCCACTTCCATCAGGTCCTTCAAATGTTATAAATAAACCTTTTTCCATGCATTTCATTATAACACAACAACCATTCGCTTCCCTATCAAAAGAAGACGGTACTTTTCCATACCATCTTCTCATTGTTAAATAATTAATAGATTTTATATAAACATCACATCATATATAGGTAAATTGAGAATATGATCTTTTTCATATACATTTGCTTCAATAATACCTTAATCCATTCTATACCCTTCCACTGCAAGCAGTTTAGTCATTGCTTTAAAAGAAAAGCTTTCTTTACCCGATTTCACTTCTATTGGAAGAACATTTAATTTTTCAAAATTATCTACTAGAAAATCCACTTCACCAATTTTTTCCTATTGTAGTAATAATTCTTATATCCATGTGCGTACAATTTCTGTGATACCACAGTTTCATACACTGCTCCAAGATTCACACCTGTAAGCTGTTTTAAGATAGCATTCACATTGTTTCAAGATAATTTCTAAAGTATTCTTTACACTTTTTCCATAATGAAAGAAAAAGCTATAGCAGAGATCATCTACTATAGCCTGTTTCTTCAATTATTCACTTGTCTTTGTACGGAAGACATAACGTGTAGAAACATCCATATCTGGGTTATTACCAGCGTATTCTTTGTACTGCATGTTCATAGACTTGATATCATCCATGATTTCTTTCAACATTTCAACTTCATCAACAGATAGATCAACCTTTTCTTTTAACTGATCCAATCCATCCTGTCTAAACTGTTTTTGACCATTTGCTAACTGTTGTGCACCATCGTTCAATGTAACGAATGCATCCTTGAGAGAATCAAGACCATCAGCCATCTGGTTAAAGGAATCACTCTGGTTAGCTACTGTCTGTGTACCTGTCTGTAATGAAGCCATACCTTCATTGAGTGCTTCATTATTAGAAGCTAATTGTGAAGTCGCTGTCTTTACCTTATCAATACCTGTCTTAGACTGTTCAGCAAGAGCCTGTACACCTGTATTGACTTGATCAATACCAGCAGAAATCTTTTGAGAACCTGCAATCAATTGATCAAATCCAGCATCCATTGTATCTTTCATGTTAGCTAGAGCACCTAATTGACTTGTAGAAGATTCAAGTGTTGTCTTTAAGACACCCATTGTAGCAATCGCATCATCTACATCTGTACCAAGTCCAGCTAGCTTTTCTAATGATGAATCAATTGTAGTATTCATTTGAGAAAGTGTCTGCGTTGCCTGTTGTAACTGTGCTGGTAAACCAGCAGCATCACCAGATAATACTTTTAGTTGTGCAGCTAAAGTTGCTTTTTGTGTTTCAAGTGCTGCTTTGGAAGCATTCAAAGTATCCTTTGCAACTGTATCTGTACCATCATCTGGAACATTTTTAAGAGCTGCATCAATGCTAGCGATAGATGTATCGATTGCACCAATAGAAACTGTTAAGGAAGTAGCTGAAGAAGTTACGAATCCAGTCATCACTGTCTTGAGTCCAGTTAATTGTTCTGTTGCTGTAGAAAGTGTTGTCTTCAATTCATTTAATGTTTCTGCATCTTTTCCTAATGTATCTTTCAATCCATTTAATGTTGTGATTGCTGTGTCTAACTGTGTCATCATTGCAGTTACATTTTCAGAAGATAATCCAGCATCTACCTGTTTTTTCATATTCTGTAGACCATCAGTTAAAGCTGCAGCACCACCTGTTAGTGAAGATTCAGGTTTACCTTCTTCTACCGGTGTTGTCATGCCAAGAGAAATCTGATTTGCTCCATCAGGAATTGCATATAAAGCATTTACACCATTATTCAACTGACCAACACCATCTGTATATTGTGCTAATGCAGCTTTCAAGCGAAGTGCACCACTATTCAATGTCAATGCACCATCACTTAATGTACGAATACTTCCTGAAGAACTTGTTAATGGTTCAGATTCTGTAATTAACTGTTGTGTGCCATCTGCTAATTGCTGAGAACCATCAACTAACTGATCATCAGCATCCATTAACTTTGTAATACCATTTGTTAATTCTTCAATGGAACCACCTTCATCAAGAATATCAGAAATATCTTCTTCATTAGACATACCCATCATAAGATTCAATTCATCACAATCCGTAACATCACATTCAATATTGATATCATCACCAACACTTAATTGATCACTCACTTTAGAAAGGTCTGCAGAATCTAATGTATCCTTTAATCCAGGAACAGCCGCAAATACTAGCATCTGTTTAGAACCATCTGTAACGATCTTACCTTGATCACATGTTGTATTAGAGTAATGATCATTATTCAATGACAACATACCACCTGCAACAAAGAATGGGTGAATAATAACATTCTTGCCATTGATTGTCTTTGTTTCAGAATTAACATTTGTTAAATGAATATTGATTTTCAAATGACCACTCTTGCCTTTTAACTCTTCCTGAGATAATTGCTGACCATCTAATTCATAAGTAATCTGCATTGTTACTGGAAGCTGTTCTGTAGAATTTCCCTGATAGTAAATATCATTACTATCACTATTCCATGTATATTCACCATTGTTATCTTCTGGTACTTCATCAGTTTTAACATTCTTTACATCTGTTAAGTTCAGCTTTTCTTTTAAGTTTTTGATGCCAGAATCATTGTGCAGCCATCCAGATACAACGATATCAGAAAGAGATCCATCTCCATTCAATACAGCGTAAACTGTTTCTGTCTTCTTTGTAGAAGAAGCTGTCTGTTTGTCACTAGATTCATTTGTTTTAGAAGTATTTTCTTCAGCGTATACATTAACAGGAATAGAAGCAGTTGCCATTACTGCACTCAGTGCAACACTACCTGTAACCTTTAAAATATGTTTTAGATTCATAATTCAACTTTCCTTTCTTTTGGCCAGCCTTTTGTTGTCTTTTCAATAAACTTATGGAAGAAGATCAACAAGGATGGCAATACAAACAAGATACTAATTACTGAGATCAATGCACCACGTGCAAGCAATACAACAAGACTCTTGATCAAATCCATCTTTGCAAAGAATGAAACACCGATACATGCTGCAAAGAATGAGAAACCACTTGTCATAATAGAAATACTTGAACGCTTTGTCGCAATACGTGCTGCTTCTTTCAGATCTTTGCCTGCTTCCAGCTCTTCTCTAAATCGTGTTGTTAATAAGATTGCGTAGTCAACCGTTGCACCCAATTGGATTGTTCCAATAACCATACTTGCGATAAATGGCAATGTTGTCTTTGTGAAGAATGGAATACCCATGTTAATGGAAATCGCGAATTCAATTGTTAATACGAGAATGACTGGTAATGCAAATGATTTAAATGTTAATGCAACAATCAAGAAGATCAATGCTACTGACAATACATTTACAAATGCGAAGTCAACATTTGTTGTATTAATTAAGTCACGTGTCATGCTTCCTTCCCCGCCAATCAATGCATTTGGATCATATTTATGAATGATTTTATCCATCTGATCTAACTGATTATTGAGTTCTGTTGTTGCAGATTTATAATCACTGTTCACCACAAGAAGCTTGTGATCATCACTTTGACAAACTTCTTTTACAATGGATGGCTTGAAGGAATCTGGAATACCAGGTCCAACAAATTCTTCGTAACTGATAATGTTATGAATACCATCTAAATCCTTGATTTGATTTGACATTTCTTGAATCTGGGATGTTGTTAAAGAATCATCTACGATTACAAAGTGTGTTGTTGTCATATCAAACTTATCTTTTAACTGATTTGTTCCAATAATACTTGCGAAGTCTTCAGGCATACCAGAAATCAGATCATAGTATTGCGTCGTATGAGACTGTGCATAAATAAATGGAATAAATACAAGGATGAAGACAATTAAGATTTTCTTGTAATGTTTTGTTACAAATAATGGCTGATGCTTTAATTCATGAATGATTGTCTTATGTGTATATTTTTCAATTGGCTTATCAAAGAACATCAGTAAGCTTGGTAAGATAAATATCGTAGACAATACACCAAATACAACACCTTTTGCCATAACGATACCGATATCTCTACCTAATGTCAGCTGCATAACACATAGAGCTACGAAACCAGCAATTGTTGTAACAGAGGAAGAAGTAATAGATGTAAATGTTGCCTGAATTGCTTTTGCCATTGCTTCTTCATTATCTAAATGCTTCTTTTCTTCTACATATCTATGTAATAAGAAGATAGAATAGTCCAATGTTACGGCGAGCTGTAATACGACTGCCAACGCTTTTGTAATGTAACTGATTTGTCCTAAGAAAACATTTGTTCCAAAGTTATATACAATTGGGAAGATCATTCCTAGCATGAATACGATAGGAGCAACTGTACTTTCTAGACCTAAGAACAATACAACCATACATAAGATAACTGCGATACCTGCATAGATTGGCGTATCATGTTCAGTTTGATCCTTTGTATCTTCAGAGATTGCAGAAATACCACCTAGATAACAATCTTCATTTGATAACTTTTTAATTTCAGCAATTGCATTCATCGTTCTAGTAGATGATGTTGGTTCTTCAAATGTAACGATCATCATCGTACTATCACCAGAATAAAGCATTTTCTGAATGTTATCTGGAATTGCTTCCTTTGGAATTGTGATGTCCATGACATCATCTCTCCAAATACATTTTTCAACACCATCGATCTTGTTAATCTGATCTTTGATTTCTGCTGCTTCATGTTCAGTTTTGTTATTCAAGACAAGAAAATCTACACTGGAAAGATTGAATTCATCTCCAAGTATATCCTGCGCTTTCATTGATTCTGAACTAGCTGGTAAATATGACAACAGGTCATAATTTATATCTGTCTTCAAATATCCGTATACACTTGGAATCAACAATAATATTGCGACTACTAAGATGACATTACGGAATTTAACGATCCATTTTGACAGTTTTTCCATATGAATCCCACTTTTTAATCCTTTCTTTTTACTACGCTGAAAAGTATATTGCAAAATGACCATAAGTCAATATTTTTGTATACTCTTATATATACAAA
>ERZ1026880.102-NODE-102-length-47207-cov-7.963416_pt1 | contig 47207 bp, 38 predicted proteins | sample MGYA00380170_ERZ1026880 | MGnify/ENA primary metagenome ERZ1026880 (study PRJEB33269, sample SAMEA4719806) | human gut metagenome | biome: human-associated habitat; feature: organic feature; material: feces | place: Cameroon | collected 2013-10 ...
TAAAGCTATTGGGGATACTTGAGAAAAAAGGATATGTGATAAAGACAGGTAACGGCAGAGGAACGAAATACTCAATAACTTCAAGTTTGTAGACATGTTTGGGTAAACGAGGAAAAGGTGCGATAAGTTCGGGCAAACGCGGATAGGGCAATTTTGACATTCACGATGTCCACTCTTGCCACGTGGAGACGGTTGTTCTGTTGACTAAAGTACATAATTGACAGTGTGAAAAGGGCTTGAAATATAAGATTTTTTCAGCGACTTGTGATAAATCTGGGGAAGGAGAGGACTCATGAGAGACAGATCAAAAGAAATCGCTATGCTGGAGGATACGCTTAAGATCTTAAAACAGGGCTGGTATGAAAAAAATGGCAAAAGGATACAGCTGAAACTTTCCGCAAAAGAAATGCAGGAGATACAGGTGTACCTGCCGGAAGCGGTGAAGAAAAATTGTTCTGATCCTGAGTTCAGCAGGCCGTTTGTGATTGGACGTTGCGGACATGGCTGTGAAAATATAGATTCTTTTGCACTTGCCAGAAAACGCCTTGGCGATACGTATCTTTTTACCAGGGATGATCACGGCATTCTGGTTTTGAATCTTGCCAATCCTGTGCATCCGGGAGGCGGCGTTCGTAACGGTGCAAGAGCGCAGGAGGAAGACCTTTGCAGGAAAAGTTCACTTCTTCTTTCTCTGGAGAGCAAAGAAGCTCGGAAATATTATGATTATAACAAGAGCCTCAATACCTACCTGGGTTCAGATGCGCTGATGATCGCGCCTTATGTAGAAATTATAAAAGATGCGAATGGTGACCTGCTGGACGATACAGTAGTCGTTTCTGTCCTTACCTGCGCCGCACCGATGATATCACATGGCAAGGAGGGAATGAGCGAGTCTGAGTATGAGGATATGGTATATAACCGTATCATGGGAATGCTGAAATGCGTCGCATATCTCGGGTACAGGCATCTTGTTCTTGGAGCCTGGGGCTGTGGTGCTTTCGGTAATGATGCGCATGTAATCTCAGATCTTTTCTATAAAGCACTGAAGGAAATGAATTACAATAAATTAAGAGAGAAGGACCTGTTCCGCAGGATTGATTTTGCGGTGCTTGACCGGACGCAGGATCAGTATAATTTTAAAGAGTTTTATAGAAATTTTGCCTTCGATAATTTTTACCGGGATGAGGATCAGCAGGAAATGGATGAAGCCATGAAGAGAATCAGGGAGAAGGAGATCAATCTGAACAAAATCCGTGGCTCATTAGCAGGCGGCGCTGTAGGGGATGCTCTTGGCTATGCGGTCGAGTTCTGGGGAGAAGAGCAGATCTTCGGTAAATACGGTGAGAGAGGAATCACAGAGTATGAGCTGGACAGTTTCACTGGGAAGGCTCTGATTTCCGATGATACTCAGATGACTCTGTTTACGGCGAATGGGCTCCTTGTGGGAGATACACGAGGAGCAATGAGAGGGATCCAGGGCTGGCCAAGACACTATGTTGCACAGGCATATCAGGACTGGCTTTATACGCAGGAGTGTCCCTTCGATAAGCAGAAAATACAGGATCGCAGAGGGAATTATTCCTGCAGGTCATGGCTTGCGGATGTGCCGGAGCTTTATAGCAGCAGAGCACCGGGAAATACCTGTCTGTCTGCACTTTCCGCTCAGAAGAACGGTAAAGGCTTTGTGAACGATTATGTGAAAGAGCCACAGAATCAAAGCAAGGGCTGCGGCGGTATCATGAGAGTGGCTCCGGTCGCGCTGAATTATAAGCATATGGAGATGGGCACACTGGACATGGAAGGCGCCCAGATCGCAGCTATCACCCATGGGCATTCCCTTGGTTATATGCCAGCGGCTATTGTGACGCACATTATCAACTGTATCGTTTTCGGCGAAGAAAAGAAAACTCTTAAGAATATCATAATTGAAGCCAGAGACAAGGTGGCAGAGATATTCCGGGAAGACAGGCATCTGAAGGAGCTTACCGATATTATTGATCTGGCAATCGAATTGTCCGGAAACGAGGCGGATGATCTTGATAATATCCACAGGTTAGGCGAGGGCTGGGTTGCAGAAGAAACTCTCGGCATTGCTCTCTACTGTGCGCTTCGTCATCAGGATGACTTCTCGGCAGGTGTGATTTCGGCGGTTAATCATAAGGGCGACAGTGATTCCACTGGAGCGGTTACCGGTAATATTCTCGGTGCGCTTTTGGGATATGATGCCATAGAGGAAAAGTGGAAGACGAATCTGGAACTGATAGATGTCATTATTGAGATGGCAGACGATCTTTGCCATGGATGTCAGATGAGTGAATTCGGTCATTATGAGGACCCAGACTGGATAAGAAAATACATCTGTATGCAGTGGAAGGATGAAAGACTTGATCCTGCAAAGACAGACAAAGTTTGAAGCAGTACGCGGAGATATTACAAAGAACCATGGCGTGCAGGCAATCGTAAATGCAGCCAATACGAGCCTTCTCGGAGGTGGCGGTGTAGACGGAGCGATCCACAGAGCGGCGGGACCGAAACTCCATCATCAAGAAGAGAATATCTGCCTTATACAAAAGGCAATCCCCGAGGAAAATGTGAAGACTCATTTGCACTGTGGCTAAATATAGGTTACAATATAGCCACAAGAAAGGAGCTGATTCTATGCAGATTATTCCAATGCGTGATTTAAAGAATACGGTTGAAGTAGAACGTCGTTGTGCAGAAGAAAACGGCCCTGTATTCGTAACCAAGAATGGATACGGAAGATTGGTTGTTATGGACATCGATTATTATGAAAAAACTATGAGAAAGGTGTATGAAGCAAAAATAATCCTGGACGGTTTGGAAGATGTAAAAGCTGGCAATACGGTAGATGGAAAAAGCGCAGTTTCTAATATAAGGAGCAAATATGGCATCTGAATTTGGATATAGACTGACTCAAAAAGCAGAATCTGATTTAGATGGAATTGTCTCATATATTGCAGTCGAACTTTCAAATCCACCGGCTGCGTCTGATTTTGTAAATAAACTGCAGGAAAATATTGAAGAAGCAAGAAACTTTCCTGAAAGCGGCTCTCTTATACACAATGATTTTTTACAAGCAGAAAACGTGCGGAAAAAATTGGTTGGAAATTATATAATGTACTATCTTCCGGATACGGGAGAAAAAATGATTTACATTCTACGTATTGTATATAGTAAACGAAATGTGGATGAAATTCTTAAAAAACTGGATGTTTAATTGCGTAAGCATCGGTCACAAGTTGATCGGTGCTTTGTCATATTACCAATTCGTCTTTGGATCTAAAAACCAAGCTTCCCACTATTTGGTAAATATCCTGTGGTGAGAAGCTTGTTGTGTCTTGATGGAATATTAATATACTACAGCGTCATCCGCAGTGAAGCCTTCCAGAGAATTCTCTTTGGTCTGAATACAGACAAAAGAAATTCCTTCATCTTCTGCCGCGAAGAACTGACGCTTTGCAACCGGTGCGATTCTTACCCAATCACCTGCAGTGAGAGCAATTTCTTCTCCGTCAATAATGACTTTTCCTTTACCGGAAAGGATGCCGTAAACTTCTTCATTGTTCTTATGAGAGTGTACGAAAGGAACGTTAGCTCCTGCCGGAAGATCGTTGATACTGATTTCCGCTCCTGTGAGAGAAAGTGTATCATGAAGTTCAACTCTGCCTTCATTTCCAATGTTTGTTTTTGCGTAATTTGCCATGGTGTATACCTCCGTTTTTGCTTTGTATTTTTCTTGTAGTTATATAATAACTTGCTGTGCATTCAAAGGTAAGTACGCACCTTTTTGTAACTACACATTCAAAAATGAATGTGCTATAATTTTTTCGAGCAATCACAGTTTTTGGGAGGCACAATTGCATGAAAACAAAAGACGAACTTCCGGCTTGCCCGGTGGCAACAGCAGTGGCACTTGTAGGTGGCAAATGGAAACTCCTGATAATACGAAACTTAAGAGTACGCCCGTGGAGATTCAATGAATTGCAGCGAGATCTGGAAGGCATATCTCAGAAGGTATTGACTGACAGTCTAAGACAGATGATGGATGACGGTCTTGTACATCGGCATGATTATCAGGAAATGCCGCCAAGAGTTGATTACAGTCTGACGGAACTAGGAGAAAAACTGCTGCCGATTATTGATGCACTGGCAGACTTTGGAAATTACTATAAATCGGTTACAGCGGAATAATATGTCTGAAGGTGAATTACAGCGGGATTCAGTTTTTGCAAAATCTGCAACAACTGCGACTGATGGAAAAGTTTTCAATTTAGATTACAAAGGAAACAAAAAGTGTCAACACCGGTGACACAATTGAGCTGATCGAATCAAAGGAGAAAGAATTATGAAAATTCTATCAGTAGCGGGTTGTCCATACGAAGATTACAGAGGACAGGTTCTTCATCTGCGTACCGAACTTGAGGAAGGAGAAGTAGTTAATCTTGGAGATACCATATCAATTGAAATGATGGATGATTCTTTCATGGATGCCGAAGTTAAGCTTATCAATCCAAAATACGCAGGTGATCTTTCCTGGATAACGAAATATGCAGCAGAAAAAGTGAAGTCCGGCGAATACGGTATGTCCGAGCAAAGAGTAATGAAAGTGGAAGGACCTTGTATTGCAGATCTTATCGTGTTAGATGTTCCTGGTCATGAAGTAAAAACAGATGAAAATATAGATGCCCGAGAATTCTTCGATGAGATGTCGAAAATGATCTGCCTGTCACCATATAAGGAAATCAACGGTGGTAGCGAGAGTATTTACGACCATGTTCAGGAAGGGTACACCGTTCCCAATCAAGTGATAGCGTATCTTCGCACAACAGAGCTTTACTTCATGTGCCCCGGCATATACGAGCATCCGTTCAAACCCGGACAGCGATTGCTTGGCCCGTATGTATATACTGATGGAAAGTATTATTGGGACAGGGATACCTGGAAGTATGTATTAAAATACCATGTGACATTACCGCAAGAGTTTGTAGATTATGCAATGTCGGATGAAGGGGCTGCGTACATAGAAAACTTCCTTAAAGAATCCGGTTCATGGTCGGACAAAATCCAGGATTGGAAAAAGGAAGAGGGGTACCTTTGTCTTCTGCCAGATGATGAAGGAGATGTAAAACTGGAAGATTTTTAGAATTGACGCCAAGTTTTACGGGCAATCAATGGAGACTGGGTACATTTTTCAGAAGATGATATTTCGGATGTGGATTAATAACTGAGGTGCTACTGCATCGGAATCACATAGGAGGAGCATTATGAAATTCTATAACATATTTTTCAGCCCAACCGGAGGTACAAAGAAAGTAGCAGATATTGTTGCAAGAGGGACAAATCCGGAATCTGAAGAAATCGACCTAATCAAAGAACCGGATAAACTGACGAAGGTGAAATTTGAAAAAGAGGATCTGTGTTTGGTTGCTGTACCGTCTTACGGCGGACGCATTCCGTCGGTCGTAGCGGATATGTTCCGAAATGTGAAAGCAGACGGTACGAAGGCAATTCTTGCAGTGGTGTTTGGAAACCGTGCGATTGACGACACCTTGTTAGAACTGCAGGGTGTTCTGGAAGCATCGGGCTTTGCATGTATCGCAGGAATGGAGGCTGTCGCAGAGCATTCCTTGATGCATCAATTCGGAACCGGGCGCCCGGATCGGCAGGACGAAAAGGAATTGTTGGAATTTGCCGCCAAAATCATGCAAATCCGCGAAACACAAAGGACACCGCAATTCCCCGGAAAAAAACCATACCGAGAATACGGTGGTGTTCCGTTCAAGCCTGTTGCTAACGGAAAATGCACTTCCTGCGGTTTGTGCGTAAAAGAATGCCCGACGGGGGCCATTTCTTTGGACAATCCGAAAATGACCGATAAGGCTAAATGTATTTCTTGTATGCACTGCGTTGCAATCTGTCCGAAGAAAGCAAGAAAGTGCAGCAAGTTGGTCAGCTTTATCGCCGGACGGAAAATGAAGAAGGTCTGTTCCGGTAGAAAGGAAAACAAATTATACATATAAATCAGGATTTGAATAAGAGTGTAGAAAAACACTTGTTTATATAGGGAGCAATAAGATGGTTACTTTCAAATTGATAGAGAAAAGTGAAGAAAAACTTGTCTATTGGTATTATCCTGAAGGAAATGAAGAAAAACGTCCGGGCACTATTAATGTCAATCGACTCATGGAAGAAATTGAACTTACAGAATTAGCAGAAGATGATTGGGAACGAGAAATTCCTGCTGGCGAGATAAATGAACTTATAAAGTCAATAAACCAAATGAAGCGCGAGAACGGTGAGACGGACTTTTTGAGTTTTGTAACTGAACCGGAGCATGATATCTTGTATGGTAATCACGCGATTAGGGAAATCATGAAACACCTCCGTGAAGGTGATATTCCAGAAAAAGGAATACAAATGTGGTATTGACAGTAGGGTGGACGTTGACAACGAGTAACAGGGAATCGTTATAGGGGAGTGCTGAGAAGTACCCCTCCTTTTTTGATTCTTCAGTTTTTTTTTGTTATGTTCAGAAGCTGGAAATACTGGTATAATAGTAAAGATATAAAGAAAAAAGAGATTTGGAGAATTGTAATGAAAAGAAAACCATATAGTGCCGGAGCTGTGAAATTCTCATTCTGGTTTATGGAATTCCGGAAGACCGTGCAGCTTTTGAATGAGGGTATGAGTTTTCCGGAGATTAAAAAGTTAAATGAAGAAAAAAATATCTACGGTGCTCCGACGAAAGCACGTGCACAGCAGATTTACTCCACGGTAACAGCTCGTATCAAGACAATGGATGAAAGCTTTTATCCAATATTTCTAGACAGCGATCTGGCCACTCAGAAGCTTTTTGTTCTTACGGCAGCTCTTCTGCACGATACGTTGTTCTTTGATTTTGTGTACGAAGTTGTGCGTGAAAAAATGATTCTTGGTTCTAATGAATTGACGGATGTGGATTTACGAATCTTTTTCAAGAATAAGCAAGAACAGAGTGAGAAGGTAGCTGCTTATCAAGATTACACACTGCATCGTCTTGGAGCTTGCTATAAAACACAGCTCGGTGAAGCTGGCCTTCTGGAATGCAAACAGGCAGACGGTACAAGAACAATTCTGAAGCCGATTTTGGATGTTTCATTTGAACGTTGGCTTTACGACCATGATCTTGACATTATGGTTAAGACACTGACGGGGGTAAGATAAGATGGACAAGAGAAAGTTCTCCACAGGAAGTCATGGCAATTTAAGTCAAAGACTGGATGAGATGGAGGTTGCGATCTATAAACCATCATTCCGAAAGGGAACCGGTCGAGCAAATGAGGTCAATTATTGGGTATTTGATTATCCACCGGAAAACGAATTGGAAGTTAGGGCACGGATAGAATACCTGAAAAACAAGAATGAACGAGGAAATGATGATTTTGTGTTGGTAGTCTTTGATTTGTATGATATCATCATTGACTTTCTAGAAAAGAAAAACTTCATGGAGAAGTGCTATGACTTTGAGAAAAAACGCGGCATAGAACGAATTGTCAGAGCCGTGACCAACTCTATGAAGGTGAATGATGATGACAGCTTAATCGTGCAGTACATTAAGGAACATACACCGGAGAATGCAATCGTATTCTTGACCGGGATTGGAAAATGCTACCCGATTTTGCGCTCTCACAAAGTGCTCAATAACCTACATCAAGCATTTGTGCGCTGCCCGGTGGTGATGTTTTTCCCGGGAACCTACAATGAACAGGAGCTAATCCTGTTCAACGAGATTAAGGATGATAATTATTACCGGGCATTCCGGCTTGTGAAATAAAGATGGAGGACAAAGTTATGCAGATTAAGGATATGTTCCGAAAGAAAATTGACCGAGAGATACAGGGGGTTATCATTGTCGGTCAGGGAGAAGATACCAATGTGGCTCAGGAATTGGACGAATACGTTGTGACCCGTGAGCTTCAGCGGCATTTTGCAGATTTCTTTGAAGCATATAAGAAAGGTATTCAGGGAACCACACCGAAAATGGGTGTCTGGATTTCCGGTTTCTTTGGAAGTGGTAAATCTCATTTCCTGAAGATTCTGTCCTACCTGCTTCAGAATAAACAGGTTGGAGATAAACATGCCATCGACTACTTTATCGAGGATCGGAAGATTACCAATCCGATGGTGCTGGCAGATATGCAGCTGGCAGCGAACACCTCATCGGACGTTATCCTCTTCAACATTGATTCCAAAAGCGATTCTAATGGCAAAGAAAACAAAGATGCTATCGTGAATGTTTTTCTGAAAGTTTTCAATGAGATGCAAGGCTTTTGTGGTTCTATGCCGCATCTTGCTGACCTAGAGCGCAGGCTTTCCGAAGAAGGTCGCTTTGAGGAATTTAAAGAAAAATTTAAAAAAGAATATGGAGAAGCATGGGAGGACTCTCGGCAGGATTTCGATTTCATTCAGGATTCTGTAGTTGATGTTCTTGCAGATATGGAGTTCATGAGTGAATCGGCGGCTCGCAATTGGTGCGAGAGAGCGACAGAGAACTATCAGATTAGCATTGAAGATTTTGCAAAGCGAGTGAAATCTTATATTGACAAGAAGGGCAACAATCATCATGTGGCGTTCCTCGTGGATGAGATTGGTCAGTATATCGGTGACGATTCTAAGCTGATGTTGAACCTTCAGACAGTGACAGAAGAACTGGGTAAGGAATGCATGGGAAAAGCCTGGGTGATTGTGACGAGCCAGCAGGACATCGACTCTATCACCAAGGTGAAAGGTAACGATTTCTCTAAGATTCAAGGACGGTTCGATACACGCCTTTCTCTGTCCTCTGCCAACGTAGACGCTGTTATCAAAAAGCGTATTTTAGATAAGACAGAGACAGCAGCACAGAGCCTTCGTTTGCTCTACGAGCAGAAAGAGACCAGTATTAAAAATAAAATGGCCTTCAATGGCGGGGCAGAGAAAAAACTCTATGCGGATGCAAAAGATTTTGCAGCGGTATATCCTTTTGTACCGTACCAATTTAATTTGTTGGCAAGTGTGCTGACCAGCATCCGTATTCACGGTGCCTCCGGTAAGCACCTGTCTGAGGGTGAACGTTCTATGCTGGCTTTGTTCAAGGAATCTGCCATGCAGCTGATGGACGATGAGATGGGAGCTATTGTGCCGTTCTACCGATTCTATGATGCATTGGAGAACTTCCTCGATCACAGCCACAGCAGCGTAATCATTCGCGCTTATGATAACAACTACATCAACCCGGAAAAGAAAGAAAAAGATGTCTTTGCCATCAATGTGTTGAAGACCCTTTTCCTCATCAAATATGTTCGGGAGATTGAAGCTAACGTGGACAACATCGTCAGCTTGATGATTACAAACATTGACGATGACCGGATCTCCTTGAAAGCACAGGTGGAGGATGCGCTGAAAGTATTGATGCGTCAGATGCTAATCCAGAAGAACGGTTCCGTTTATATATTTCTGACCGATGAAGAGCAGGAAATCAATCACGAGATTGAAAAAGAAAACGTGGAAATGTCAGAAGTCATCACGAAGGTCGCGGAGATGATTTATGAAGACATCTTTTCCAGCAAAAAATATCAGCATCCAAGTTTTAACGGGCGGTATGCATTTGCCTTCAATCAGACGGTGGATGATCGTCCGTATAAAGCAAATCAGAATTACGATATCGGTCTCCGTGTGTTGACTCCTTGGTATGAGGACGGTACCGATGATGCTACATTGCGCATGGTTTCCGGTCAGGGAAGGGAAGTGCTTGTTGTCTTGCCGAATGATGATGCTTTTTTGACGGAAATGCGTGCATATCTGAAAATTGAACGGTTCTTGCGTAAGAATACTGCCGTGCAACTCGCAAAGTATGAGACCATCAAGGAAGGAAAGCGCACGGAGATGCGGGATCGTAACGGCAACGCCAAACTGTATCTAATCGAAGCCTTGAAAGAAGCAACCATCTATGTCAACGGTGATGTTTTGCGCACCTCCGGAAAGGAGGTAACCTCACGTATCAACGAAGCCATTGGCAGGCTGGTGGAAACGGTTTACCATAAACTGTCTTACATTGATGCTGCGATGGGCGAAGCAGATATCCGAAAGATGTTCAAGGATAGCAACCAGATGTCGCTGTCATTGGAAGGTGTCGATGAGGCCAACGTTCATGCATTAGCGGATGTACTGCAATTTGTAGCAGATAATTCCAGAAAGCACATGAAAACGTCGATGAAGAGCATGAAGGATCGCTTTATGAAGTCGCCGTATGGTTTCGTAGAAGACGATGTACGATGGCTAGTAGCTCGGCTCTTTAAACGAGGCGACTTGTCTTTCATAGTTAACGGCGAGAGCGTCAACCTGAACAACCGTTCGGAAGAGGAAATCATCGATTACATCATGAAAAAACAATTCGTGGATAAGCTGTTGATGGAAGAACGTGTTCGTGTGCCGGCAAATCAGAAAAAGGCTGCTTGTACTGTGATAAAGGAATTGTTTAAGGTGACATCGATTACCAATGATGAAGATGCCATCATGAAAGACTTCCGAAACTATGGTGAAAAACGGATTAGAGAGATTGAGCGGTTGGAACCGAAATATGATCATTACGCTTATCCGGGAAAAGATTTACTGGAGAATGGCAAGAAACAACTTGCAGCTTTGATACGGATTGAGTCCCCGCTGGACTTCTTCAAGACAGTATATGAAAAGCAGGATGATTTGCTGGACTTTGGCGAAGATTTTGAACCAATCAAAGATTTCTTTGGTGGTGAGCAGGTATCTATTTTCACTCGCGCCTTGGAGTTACTGGCTATCTATGAAGACAGTGAGACTTACATCGTAGATACAGAATTGGAAGACGTGGTGAAAAAAATGCATACCGTTATCCGGATGGCAAAGCCTTATAGAGAAATTCCGAAGCTTCCGGAGCTGTGCGATAAGTTCATGGATTGTTATTCCGATATTTTGGAAAAACAATCTGCGCCGGTCATGGATTCCATCCATCAGGATCGAAAACGTATCATGGATGAGCTGGACACAAAGCTGTATAAAGATAAAAGAATCGATTATTATAGGGACTTGTTCGGGAAGCTTTTGGATGGAGCAGAGCACTGCAACAATGTCACCATTTTGCGTAGCTTTGCGGATAAAGCGGAAGCATTGAAATTGCGTTTGCTTGATGATATGGCTGCAGAAGACAAACGTCTTGCAGAGGAAGCTGCAGCAAAGGCAGAAGCAGAGTGTAAACGTCAGGAAGAAGAATCCTGTGAACACGGTGAAATCACAGAACCAACGAAAAATACTGCAAGCCTTCAGCCGAAACCAAAGATGCGTATTACCAGGAATGTTTCCATTAAAACGGTTGCTCAGGCAAAATCATGGCGACTGGAAAGTGCGGAAGATGTGGATAGATATCTTACCATTTTGCGTGAAAACTTACTGAAAGAGATAGATGAAGACACAATCGTCAACATTGAGCTGTAGAGGCAAAGGTCTTAGAAGAATAACAGATTGATAAGTGATAGGAGGAATGGCTTCATGAACAAGACGGCCATCAAAAGCTTTGCGATATGGGCGCGGAACAAGTTGATTACGGATGTTAGTAATGATGCTCGATTGATTGGTATTACGGAAGAAGGCATTTCCAATCCGTTACCACAGAGCTTTGGCGACACTCAGTTCTTCGATATCGGGACAGCAGACCCGTATTCAATTTCCGGCGATGCCGTACGTCAGCGCAATAAGCTGGTGAATGCTCTTCGGCAAAAGGAAAAAGATAGTGACTATAGAACCGCGTATCAGTACGTACTTGAAGAAGTGGCCTATACCTGGTTTAATCGGCTGATTGCTATTCGGTTCATGGAAGTCAACGATTATCTGCCTTCTCATATTCGGGTTCTTTCTTCCGATAGTGGAAAGATGGAACCGGATCTGGTCACAACACCTTTCGATGCAGATTTGCCGTTTACGGAAGAAGAAGAAAAACAGATTATTGAGCTAAAGCAAGAAAATAAGCTGGATGAGGTGTTTCGCATTCTGTTTCTGAAGCAGTGTAATGCGCTGAATGAGATTTTACCGGCTCTGTTTGAAAAGACAAAGGACTACACCGAGCTGTTACTGAACTTATCTGTCATCGATCAGGATGGCGTGGTCTATCATTTGACCCATGATATCCCGGAGGATGACTTTAATGTTGAAAAGGGCGGACAGGTGGAGATTATCGGCTGGCTGTACCAGTATTACAACACAGAGCCAAAAGCTGCGGCATTTGCTAAGACCGGTAAGATTACGAAAGACGAAATACCCGCTGTGACACAGCTGTTTACCCCGGACTGGATTGTTCGCTATATGGTGGAGAACAGCCTGGGACGTCTTTGGGTGGAGGGTCACCCGGACTGCGACTTGCAGGAAAACTGGAAATACTATCTAGAGGAAGCAGAACAGACACCGGATGTACAGCTACAGCTTGCTGAAATCCGGAAGGAGTATGCGACTCTGAATCCGGAAGACATTAAATTCATCGACCCTTGTATGGGATCCGGGCATATTCTGGTGTATGCATTTGATGTGCTGATGCAGATCTATGAGAGTGTCGGATATAGCCGGCGAGACGCTGCTAAAAGCATTTTGGAACACAATATCTACGGCTTGGATATTGATGACAGAGCGTATCAGTTGGCGTACTTTGCCGTAATGATGAAAGCACGGCAGTACAACCGCCGTATCTTGAACGGTGAAAATACTTGCCGTGTTTATGCCATTCAGGAGAGCAACAGCATTAAACGCAAGCATTTGAAGTATTTCGGTGCAGGGATGGCCGATATCGAGAAGAATGTTGCCAAGATGCAGCTGGAAGGTTTGTTAGATGCCTTGACCGATGCCAAGGAGTATGGCTCTATTCTGAATATTGAAAGCTACAACTGGGACTTGCTTCGTGTGTTCGTAGCGGCAAATGATACCGCCGGGCAGATTAGCATGGACAGCGTGGGTTTGGAAGATACTGCAGAGCAGTTGAACCAGCTTATTGATATTGGCGAAACGATGGCACGAAAGTATGATGTGGTTGTGGCAAATCCTCCTTATATGGGGAATGCTGGATTCTCCTCAAAATTGGCTGAGCATGCCAAATCCAATTACGCAAACTCCAAAAATGACTTATATAGCATTATGATTGAAAGATGCGGCCAAATGACGGCTCCTAATTGTTTTGCGGCGTTGATTACGATGCAATCATGGGTAAATGCGCCCACATTCAAAAATTTACGCAGACATTTATTTGAAAAATATGTTTTTGATTCGATAATTAATATGGGATCAAGAGCATTTGAAGAAATTACTGGTGAGAAAGTCAAAAACGTAGCTTTTGTCTTTTCTAATAGGACGAAAATAAAAAATTGGAAGCCCTTATTCGTTGATTTGACGGAAGTTTCTGGTGAAACTGCAAAAAAAGAACTTTTTCTTACGCATGAGAAACTATTCGATTTTACAAGGCAAGATGATTTTCTTAAACACGAACAATGTCTAGTGATTTATAAAACACGGCATGTAAAAGATATTTATGAACCTGAATGCAAAATTTCCGACGTATCGGAAGTGAGGCGTTGTATTGCAACAGGTAATGATGAGGCTTTTATTCGTACATGGGTTGAAGTGGATAAAAACTCAGTATCTCCGATTGTTGAAAAAGATAATGCCAGCAAATGGTTCTTTATTGCAGCGGGCGGTGAGAGGAGACGCTGGTACGGTAATATCTCAAATGTTTTGAATTGGGAAAATTCAGGAAAAAGTCTCAGAGAATTTAATAATCGAACTGGGAAGTCTACTCTCAGAAACATACAGTATATGTTTAAGGATGGGATTACATATACATATACTTCTATGGGAAGTGGAATATTTAATGCGCGGCAGGTACTGCAGGGAATGGCAAGCATTGGCGTGGGGCCCGTGATTGTTGATTGTATCAATACAAACTATATGATGGCATTCGTCAACTCAGTAGTGTTTCGGTGGTTCTGGGATACAATGTACGGGAAAGTATCTACTTTTGAAACTGGAAATGTTGGCCGAATTGCATATAAAGTGATGAAAGAAAACTCTATTGAATTACGAGTAAATGAGTGTATACAAGAAGCAAAAAGAGATTGGGACTCTTTTGAAACATCTTGGGACTTTAAGAAACATCCATTGCTCCGCAATACTTCCACAATTTCCGAAGCCTTTACTCAGTGGCAGACAGAATGCGATGACCGTTTTAATCGGCTAAAAGCTAACGAAGAGGAGCTGAACCGTATTTTTATCGACATTTACGGCTTGCAGGATGAGCTGACTCCGGAAGTGGAAGACAAAGATGTGACCGTGCGTAAGGCGGACTTGCAACGGGACATCAAGAGCCTGCTCAGCTATGCGGTAGGCTGCATGTTTGGCCGCTACTCCATTTACAAGGATGGCCTGCTTTTTGCAGGAGAACAGTATTCTTTGCAGGCGTTTGTGGATAAGTTGAACGACCACCCGGGAACGATTTCTATTGAGGAATTATGGCGTGCGTACCGCAATGAGGGCGTTGTAATCGATGAAATGTTCTTCCCGGATGCTGATAACGTCATCCCTATCACTGATGAAGAATATCTGAATGATGATATCGTATCGCGCCTGTGTGCATGGTTGAAAGAGGTGTATGGTGCCGATACGCTGGAAGAGAACCTGGATTATATTTCAAAGGCTCTTGGCAAAAAAGGTAGCACCAGCCGGGAAATCATCCGAAACTACTTCTTGACCGATTTCTTCAAGGATCACTGCCAGACTTATTCTGTTACTGGATCCGGCAAGCGTCCAATTTACTGGCTGTTTGACAGTGGCAAGCAAAACGGTTTCAAGGCACTGATTTACTTGCATCGCTATACACCGGATACCATCGGCAATCTGCGTATCGACTACCTGCACAAGATGCAGCGCGTATATGAATCCGAGATTAACCGAATGCAGGATATGATGGATCACAGTGAGAATGCCCGCGAAGTGGCAGCAGCCTCCAAGCGAAAGGAGAAACTCACTAAGCAGCTGAAGGAATGTCGGGAATACGATGAGAAGATTAGCCATCTTGCACTTTCCCGTATTGAGCTGGACCTCGATGACGGTGTAAAGGTTAACTACCGCAAGCTTCAAACCGCACAGGATGGTAAGTTCTACGAGGTGTTGGCAGACAGCAAAAAAATAATGATAAAAATCAAAAAATAATAGAAAGCATCAATGTAATATAGTATGGTAGAATTAAATCTAAAACAAATTGTAGACCGCCTGAATGCGGAGTTTACAGGGGAAACCCGAAAACTGGTTTTCTGGTATGATGATAAGGCAGACTTTGTCGAAGACATGGAGTCGGTGGAGCTTCAGAACGCGAAGATTTATCGCCTTCAGCCGGATAATCAGTTCTATACAAAGTATTTTTTGGAACGTGTGGATCGGACGACGAATTATTTGATTTATGCACCGTTTCCGAAACCGGATGTAAGGATGAATCATTTGGAAGACACGATGTTGTACTCCAAACGTTTTTATGCAGATCGCGCATCGCTGCTGTTGGTCGACCTGGGCATTGAAGAAAAGCACAAGCCGGTAATTGAAAAACACATTAAATTCTTTGCCAACAAAGAGCGAACTCAGCGTTTCTATAATCTGGAAATTGAGAATTTCAACGAGAAGAGTATACTCGTTGGACTAATGAGTGCATTGTGTAAGACCCATATTTGTTCATTTGAGGAAGTCGTGCGTACCGTGTTGATGGAAGGAAGTTTGGATGACAACATCTTCTTGCAGGAGTTTGAAAAATATGAACTGCTGTCTGAATTCTGGAAGTTCTGTGAGCAACATTTCGGATATGTCGATCCGAAACCAAATCTGGAACGTTTGCTGGTGACGATGTTCGTTACCTACACCGGTCGCTATGTGCAGGCAGAGCTTCCTGCACCATGGAAAAGTTTTGTTTCTTACAAGTCCGGGAATATCATTGCATTTCTTGACAGTTTGATGAATAGCGTCCTATACCAAGACCGATACGACGAACTGTCGGAACACGTGTCTAAAGGGCTGAATGTTGTCCCGACTTTTGCAGAGATGCACGTGGATGACCTGGTGGAGTGTGATACTTTCATAGCAATAGATCGAATTCTGATTCAGTGGATTGTTGACCGGCTTATCTCGGAAGATATCGGTGCAACAGTTAATGAACTTACAATACCGGAACTCTGTGAGAAACGGGGGAAAATGCACTTTGGGAGAAAGACCGGAACGACTTACCGGATGCTTACCGAAGCATACAACATTGTGAAAAAAGCAGATTATCGCGGTGAAGAAACTTACAAATCAATCTTTGAACAATATCTTGCTTCGGATTACAATATGGATCGACAGTATCGAAAATTCTACTATTACTACGACTTGTTGGAGAATATCGATGCATTTGAACCGCTTCGGGAACTAGTGGAGAATATTTATACGAATGAATATTTGGCTCGGTTACTCCCGACTTGGAATGCTGAAATTCGCCGAGAAAATGCATTTTTTGCATTCCCGATGCAGCGAGAGTTTTATAATGCAAACTTACGCAATGTCAAGGAACGCACTGTAGTGATTATTTCCGATGCCATGCGTTATGAGGTCGGACAGGAATTGTTTTCTCGAATGCAGGATAATCCGAAATGTACGGCAAACTTATCCGCGCAATTAAGCGTGTTACCTTCTTACACAAGACTTGGAATGGCGGCACTTCTGCCGCACAGCACATTGGAATTGACGGATGATTTCCGTGTTCTGGTAGACGGTGTTCTTTGTGATAATTTGGCAGGACGACAGCAGATACTGCAAAAGTATAACCCGGATAGCGTTTGCGTGCAGTTTGATGATATCAAGAATTTGAAAGTGGCAGAACTTCGTCAGGTACTGACAAATCGTCAAATTATCTATGTATACCATAACCAAATTGATGCTCGTGGCGATAAGGCAAATACGGAAGATGAGGTATTTAATGCGTGTGAAGAAGCCATTCAAGAAATCATGAATTTGATTCAGCGTATATCTGTTAGCGGTAACACCTATCATTTTATTGTCACCGCTGATCACGGATTTATTTACAAGCGTGACAAGTTAAAGGAAAGCGATAAAGTAAGTTATTCGGGAGGTACAAGAGAAGGCGATTCCGGTTGCAAAGATTTTGAAAAAAATTCGGAAAAGACATTCGTTAATCGCAGATTCTATGTGTCGAAGACAGCTTTAGAAGATGATGGCATTGACCATATGCGTATGGGACGTATCCTTGGAAATGAGGACAGCAAGGTGGTTTCTTATCCAGTCAGCAACAATGTCTTCAAGGTCACCGGAGGTGGGGCCAACTATGTGCATGGTGGTTCTTCACCGCAAGAAATGATTGTGCCTGTGCTGGATGTTAAGATGGAACGCGGCCATATGGAAACGAAAAATGCAGAAATTGCGTTGGTCAGCATTGTTCGGAAGATTACAAATCTAATCACTGCCATGGACTTCATTCAGACCGATGTGGTCTGTGATACAGTAAAAGCAGCAAAATATCGCATTTTCTTCCTTTCGGAGGATAATGAAAAAATATCGAATGAAAATAGTTATGTGGCGGACAGTCGTGAAGAGAATGCACAGAAGCGCATTTTTCGAATGCAGTTCACCTTCAAGAACAAGAAATATGACAAGAACAAACAATATTATCTTGTGGTTTATGACGAGGAAAGCGGTCTAGAGCAGTGGCGGAAGCAAGTCATCATGGATATTGTCTTTTCGGATGACTTTGGATTCGGTTTCTGATACAGAGGAGGCAGTAATTCCGTATGGATATGATACATACAGTAGCGGACGATGCTCGTGAAGAGCTACGTCGGAAGTTGCGCAGTAACTTCGATGGTCGAATTGTTCGAAAAGATCTGACAAAGAAAATAAAAGAAGGGGCAAATGTTCCAATATACGTTCTGGAGTTTCTGCTGGGACAGTATTGTAGTTCGGATGATGAGGCAATTATTGAACAGGGCGTTCAAAGTGTAAAGCACATTTTGGCCGACAATTTCGTTCGACCGGATGAATCACAGAAAATACTATCCCTACTGCGAAAGAACGGAAACCATACCATTATCGATATGGTGACGGTGCATTTAGACATCAAGAGAGACTGTTATTTTGCGGAGTTCTCGAACCTTGGACTTTCTAACGTACCGATTACGGATGACTATCCCGAAAAGTATGATCGGTTGCTGTGCGGCGGAATCTGGTGCATTGTCCAACTGGATTATGAATATGTAGAAGAGGAAAAGAAAAACGGCATGCCGATACAGATTCGGAAGCTGACGCCAATCCAGATGCCGCATGTGGATATTGATGAGCTAAAGGCAGGCAGAAAGAATTTCTCCGAAGATGAATGGCTGGATATCTTGATGCGGTCTATTGGAATGGAGCCGGATGAACTGACCGAGCGTGAGAAGTGGTTACTTCTGCTCAGAATGGTTCCACTTGTAGAGAACAATTTCAACCTATGTGAACTGGGTCCGAGATCCACAGGTAAGTCTCATCTGTACAAAGAGATTTCGCCAAACAGTATTTTGGTATCCGGTGGACAGACTACCGTCGCAAATTTGTTTTATAATATGGGCCGAAAAACGGTGGGCTTGGTAGGCCTATGGGATTGCGTCGCATTTGATGAGGTCGCCGGCATCAATTTTAAGGACAAAGACGGTATACAAATCATGAAGGATTATATGGCGTCCGGTTCTTTTGCCAGAGGTAAGGAAGAGAAGTCTGCTTCCGCGTCAATGGTCTTTGTCGGCAATATCAATCAGAGCGTGGATGTGCTGCTGAAGACATCCAGTCTGTTTGATCCATTTCCACCGGAGATGGGAACCGATACAGCGTTCCTTGACCGTATGCATTGCTATATTCCGGGATGGGAGATTCCGAAGTTTAGACCAGTGCATTTTACAAATGACTATGGTTTCATCACCGACTATTTGGCGGAGTTCCTGCGGGAGCTGAGAAAAGAACAGTACGGGGATGCTTTGGATGAGTATTTCCGGTTGGGAAGGAATCTGAATCAGAGAGATACAATTGCAGTTCGGAAGATGGTGGGCGGCCTTGTGAAGCTCATGTATCCGGATGGTGAATATACGAAAAAGCAGCTGGAAGAAATCTTAAAGATTTCGCTGGAAATGCGCCGACGTGTAAAAGAACAACTGAAGAAGTTGGGCGGCATGGAGTTCTATGATGTGAATTTCTCGTACATCGACCTGGAAGATATGTCCGAACATTACGTTTCAGTGCCGGAACAGGGCGGCGGGAAGCTGATTCCGGAAGGCATGTGCAATCCGGGACAGGTATATACCGTATCTCAGGGCAAGTCCGGCATGATCGGTGTATTTCGCCTGGAAAGCCAGATGATTCTTGGAAATGGTAAGCTGGAACGGACCGGACTCGGGTCTGACCGTGATGCGAAGGAGTCTTCCAATACGGCTTTCAATTATCTAAAAGCGAACGGCAACAGAATCAGCGGTTCCATCAGTACGACATCGAAGGATTATATTATCAACTATCAAGATCTGCAGGGAATCGGCATGACCGGAAAGTTGGCTCTTCCGACATTGATTGCACTGTGCTCTATCGCTTTGGGAAGACCAGTGCAGAGTTCAACGGCGATCCTTGGTGAGATCAGTATCAGCGGAACGTTAATCAAGGTGGATAATCTGGCAGATACGCTGCAGGTGTGCCTGGATTCCGGGGCGAAAAAGGTGCTTCTTCCGCAGCCGTCATTTACGGATTTTACATCAGTGCCGCCGGAACTGATGAGTTCTTTCCAGCTGATTCCGTACCAGAGTGCGGAAGATGCGGTGTTTAAGGCGCTGGGGGTTGAGTGACAGGATTGTAGAAAGATATGTAAGTGAAAATCAGAAAGAGATTTCTGGCAATGGTTATGAGGTGCTTAAGGGAAAACGCTGAAAAGATTTTCTTAGCTGTGTCTCTGAGCAGGATGTTCCCGACACAAATGTCGGGAACATCAGTAACAGAACACCGCAGCTGGCTATTTTTGACTTCAGATTGTTTTTAAATCTGGCTTTTCTAGTTAATGTTCTTAGAGAAATGAAATTAGGTCAAAATAACAACGGCTCAGCGCAGCCTGTCGTATCAGGGAAGGAGAAGTTTAAGACCTGGTTCCGTGTAATCAGATTTGAAGATGCACCGAGGGAAATCATGGGTAAATGCACGGTCGCGTCATCGGAACAGGAGCTTGGAATTGCATCTAAACATAGTATGAGCCCGTATTTCAAAATCATCGCACCGGATGTTGTTGATGAAATTTAGACAATGAGAGGAAGAAACAGATGGCAAAGAACATTGAACCCAAATTAAAAAAGATTGGCGATTATCTGAAACTTGAGGAGGATACTGTATTTGTGATTCCTGAGTACCAGCGCGCATATTCTTGGAATACAGATAATTGCGATAAACTGTGGCAGGACATAAATGATTATATTGCAAGCGATGGAAAGGACAGATATTTCTTCGGCACAATAATAATCAATTGCCAAGACGATGATACCAAGTATGGATTGATTGATGGTCAGCAAAGAACAACCACTTTTTTGTTGCTTATGAAGGCTCTTCTATTAAGGATAAATGTCGCCATAGGAAAGAACAAAAAAGATGAGGATGCAGTAGGGCTTCTTCTTGGTTTACAGGAGAGAAGAAGAGGGTTGATGGGAATCCTGTTTAAAGCGGAGACGGAGGACATATCTAATATTCCGGATGCCGAAAAAGATGCAAAGTTGCAGAAGAGCGTCAGTATTCTGCAAAACCTCTCCATTAATGAACAATATAGAACGGAACTTGATACCATACTTTCCGCAACAGATTATGATGAGGCGGAAAGGAACGCTATAAAGATTAAATACAAGCAGAAAGACAATAAGTACACTAATTTCTTTAGGAACTTCAAATATTTCTATGAAAAGATTGGGGAACTGTCCGATTCAGAACTGAATTCCATTACTCGCGCCCTGCTTGAAAAGTGTGAGGTAATTGAGATTAAAAGCTGGCAGGTAGAGCAGGCCATAACCATGTTTAATTCGTTGAATTCCGATGGTATGCCGCTGAATGACTCCGACATTATTTCGGCAAAACTTTATGCTGTTGCTGAAAACAAAGGAAAGGGAAAAGAATTTACAAAGCTTTGGGAACAGCTTAACGAAGAGCTGGAGGAGTTAAAAGAAATCGGCGTTGTAAACTTGGACTCAATCTTAATGCAGCAAATGTATTATACACGTACCGTTAAGGGTGAGACTGTGAGTGATACAGGATCGGTAAACGTAACTACCCCGGGTTTAAGAAGATACTATACAGAGATCAACAAGGATATGCTATCCGATCCTGTTGAATTGTGTACGAGAATGATTAACCTGACAAAGATTTGGAAGAAAGTGATTCAGTATCCGGTCATGGGTGTTCTGCTGAAATTTAATGATAACGCAAAGCTCTTTCTGGCAAGCTACTTTTTCAGATTTAATGAGGCGGAAGTATCTGAAGAGAAAATGGATGTCCTGCTTCAGTGTATGTTAAGGCTCTTTGTTGTGCTGGAACTTGTGGATGCTGGATATTCGAGTTCCAAATTTAAAACATTCCTGTTTAAGGAAGAAGTGAAATTAGCAGATCCTTCAATCTCTGTAGAAGAAATCAAGACTGATTTTGATTCCCACATCAGCTCTAGCTGGAGCAGAGAAGATTTAAAATCCGCGGTAAGCGCATATGATAAAAATATACTCGTTTATCTCAACGAATATCTTTTTGCAATAGAAAATGATAGGCCGTTTGAAATTGGATCATCTTACGATATTGAGCATATTATGCCTGCGAGTGGAAAAAATCTTTCCGTAATAAGAACAGATGCAGGGATTGAAAGTGATGAAGAATTCCGCAATCTGGTAAATAAGTTGGGCAATAAGATCCTTCTCGAAAACAAGATCAATAGAACTATCGGAAACGAATGGTTCAGCACAAAGGTTTCCACCAATCTGGGGAACAAGACCGGGTATATCGACAGTAAGTATCCTATAGCATCGGTCTTAGTTGATGAGTATAAGGGAAATCATAAACCTTATTGGAAAAAAGAAGACATTCAAAAGGCTACTGATAAGGCGGGAGAGCGAATTATCAACTTTATTTTCAATTAAAAGAAGAGAGTGTTTCGTTTTCTCTGATTGCTACCGGTGTGCATGGTTTCCAGAAGGATGAGGCTCTAGAGATTGCACAGGCAGAATAATGGTTTTGGGATGTTAAAGGAGGCCTCCTTTTTGAAAAAGAAAAAAGATGAAATAACCATCCGTTCCAGTGCAGCGGAATACTTGACCTATGTTGCTTCTGTTGGTGACCAGCAGGACAGCATTGAAATGCGCTATGAGGATGAGAATATATGGCTAACCCAGAAGATGATGGCCACATTGTATGGTGTTGGTTTGCCAACGATAAATGAACATATTAAAAAGATTTATGCTGATAGTGAATTAGAAGAGTCTGCAACTATTCGGAATTTCCGAATAGTTCAAACCGAAGGTTCCCGTCAGGTGACTCGTGATACGAAGCATTATAATCTTCAAATGATTATTGCGGTTGGATTCAAGGTGAATAACGAGCGAGCTGTACAATTTCGTAAGTGGGCCAATGGTATTGTCAAGGACTACACCATCAAAGGCTGGGCCATGGACGATGAACGTCTGACAAATAGTGGATCTGTGCTTACAGTAGAATATTTCGACCGACTGCTTGAACAGATTCGTGAAATCCGTCTTTCGGAGCGTAGATTTTATCAGAAGATAACGGACATCTATGCCACCGCTCTTGATTATGACAGAACAGCAAAAACAACAAAGCAGTTCTTTGCAAAGGTCCAAAACAAGATGCATTATGCGGTTCATGGACATACAGCAGCGGAGTTGATTTACGAGCGAGCCGATGCAGACAAGCCACATATGGGATTAACTACTTGGGCAGCAGCACCGGAAGGGAAGATTGTAAAAAGCGATGTGAGCATTGCGAAGAATTATCTTTCAGAGAAAGAAATGCGTTCACTGGAGCGTATTGTATCTGCTTACCTGGACTTGGCAGAGGACCGTGCAGAACGTCATGTTCCAATGACGATGGAGGATTGGGCGAAACGATTGGATCTATTCTTGATGGCTGACGATAGAGAGATTCTTCAGAATGCAGGCAAAATCACTGCTGAGATTGCCAAGGCAAAAGCGGAAACTGAATTTGAAAAGTATCGTGTTATTCAGGATAGGCTGTTCCTGTCTGACTTTGATAAGTACATGCTGGAACTGGAAGAGAATGCGAAGAAGTAGCAGCATCACCATATTATTTTCAGTTTGCCTAGGTTGAGTGCACATTTAGTGGGATGAGAAACAACCGTTTTTGTTTTTACAGAACCGGAAACATCCGACATAACGCAAGTCTTTTTATAGCCCAAACCGCACTCGAGAAGGAAGAAAAGGATGGGAACGAGATGTTTAAAGGCATAAATCCGATTGTGCTTGGAATTGGCTATGTGCCGTCATAATTCAAAAGGCGATAAACTATGTATACAAATTCTATAGAAAAAGAAAAAGAATTCCTGCTGTCAATCTTGGAAAGGTTCCATACAAATAGGGGGGACGGAGAGACCGCTCTTATTTGTAAATGTCCTAAATGTCATATAGGATCGGTTATATGCCGATGCACGCATGATATTGCGAATGGAAAGATCCAATCAAGGAAGTTTGATGTGTATTGCGATAATTGCGGTGAGATTTTTGACCCGGGGACAATTAGATCGGATATTTTTTTCAATAAGCCGCACAAGGTAATTGATGAGTTGGAGACACCGTTTGGCAGTATAAAAGTTTGGATAAATGGAAAGATTGTTCCTTTTAGGTACCGCATAAAAACATATGACGATCCGGAAGAAGATGCTTTAGCCCCTACGGTAACGATGCATATCATTGATATAGACCTTTCGCAGCTGAAGGTCGGGGATGAGATATTCTGTGGATTTGATAAAGATCTTCTTGAATACAATGACGGCGATGAGCGTTCATTATTGTATTCTTGTGAAAATGAGAAACAGATTATGGGACTCTGTGCGTATGACCCATATGAGTGGGATCTGGATAATTGCTGCTTCCAACTTAAAGAATGCACTTCGAAAGGCTTCGGATATTGTATAGTTTCTGATCCAAATCAATTTGACGAGAAGAAGAATTACCAATCAAAGATCACTTCGTTAGCTGCAGCTTGGCTAACCAAAGAAGAGTACAATGATGCAGATCTGGTGATGAATCTGGCCTTAACCTGTGTGATCGGATAAAATAAAAGAGGCAAACAACTCTTGCAAACACTTTTAGTAAGTATCCACTTACGGGGGATGACATAATCGAAAACTATACGCCTCGGATTGAAAATGGGCGTTTTTATCCGCTAACAGCAATAGATGCGAATGGCGATGTCATAGGACATCTCATCATACGCTATCCGCAAGAAGAGGATGAAAGTTCTGTTCGGTTTTGGTTTGTGATAGTCAATCCGGATATAAGAGGAAATGGACTGGGAAAAGAACTGATTCGGCGTGCAATAGAGTATGCCAAAGAACAACTCAACGCCGCAAGGATTGAGCTGGCTGTGTTTGAAAATAACGAGAGCGCAAGACGCTGCTATGAAGCGGTAGGATTTACGGCGTATGGCAAGAGCGAGTACAAAATGTCGATAGGCACTTGGAATTGTACGGATATGGAGTTGCATTGCATATGATTTTTTGTTTTTCGGGAACCGGCAACAGCCGATATACCGCAAGGCGTTTGCGGAAGCGGCGATTGCTAGTGTTCTTGCGGGACGGAAATTTCCGGTACCCCGCAATAACATGGGGCACCGCATCATGAACGGCATCATCAATCCTTTTTTTACCGGCTGATTGTCAAAGCGGATCATTTTCGTGTGAGCGATGCGTGTGTCGGCTGCGGACAATGCGCGTCAAAATGTCCCCTGAACAATATTGAGATTCGGAATGGGAAGACGCGTTACCGATTTGAAGAATTGGAAAATTGTGAAGATGGAGAAATTGTATGGAAAATGAAATTGTAATATTTGAGACGGAAGATAATACCATAAAACTTAAAGTGCCTGTTGAATGCGAAACTGTGTGGTTAAACCGTCAGCAAATGTCAGAGCTTTTTGATAGAAATGTAAAGACAATTGGTAAACATATTAACAATGCTTTGCGAGAAGAATTAGAAGACCAAGTGGTAGTCGCAAAATTTGCGACTACCACTCAGCACGGTGCAATAGAAGGAAAAACACAGACACATATGACTGAATACTATAATTTAGATGTCATCATTTCCGTCGGATATCGCGTTAAATCTAAACGAGGCGTTGAATTCAGAAGATGGGCAAATTCAGTTCTAAAAAAATACATATTGCAGGGGTATGCTGTAAATGATAATCGTATTGCGCAACTTGGCGAAGTGATACGTATTATGAAAAGGACTCAGAATGCTCTGGATTCACAGCAGGTGCGATTTGGAGCAGAATCAGATTTGTTCGGCAAAGAGAAAGACGATTCATTCAAAGGTAGTATTGGAAACATATATCAGTCATTTTCAATAAGTAGTTGAAAAATCTGAAGTTATCTGGGATGGAGGTGAACACCAAGTGAAACAATCTTTTATATCAATTGCCATTTTGATAATCATTTTGGTTGCAACAGTGTATTTTGTTTCAAAAGCAATGAGATACACAATGAGATACAAAACAGAAAGAGAAAAGAGTGCAATAAAGAAGAGTTTTATCGCATATCTGCTGACAGATAGCTGGCTGATAAGTTGGTTAGTATATAGAAAGAATGATCCAAATGATCACCTGTAAAGCGGATTACAACTTCCAATTTGTAAGATAGTACACTTTTTAAAAAGATATTCGAGGATAGTGAATTACAAGAGGATTCAGTTATTCGAAAATTTCGAATAACTGCTCTTGATGGAAAACGTATAACACAAATCACTATTCCCTGGAAATGATTTTTAACTGATGGAGGTGAGTTCGGATGCCGTTTCAGATTATCCGAAACGATATTACAAAAGTAAAAGCAGATGCCATCGTGAACACGGCGAATCCGGATGTTGCCGTTGGCAGAGGCACGGATTGTGCGATTTATCATGCCGCCGGCAGAGATCGGTTGCTGGCGGAGCGTAAGAAAATCGGTATTATGCATCCGGGTCAAGCGGCCCATACACCTGCTTTTAACCTGGACGCAAAATATATAATCCACACTGTCGGACCGGCTTGGATCGATGGCAATCACGATGAGCGGGAGATTCTTCATTCGTGTTATGAGAAATCGCTGAACCTGGCAGCAGAGCTTTCCTGCAGGAGCATCGCATTCCCTCTGATTGCCACAGGAAGCTACGGATTCCCTAAAGATGAGGCGCTGCAGATTGCTTTGGCGGAAATCGACAGATTCCTTCTGTCTCATGAGATGGAGGTTATTCTGGTCGTGCTGGGCCGGAAGGCGTTCGAGCTGTCCGAAAAGCTGGTGGGGGATATAGAAGAATACATCGATGAGCACGGCATAGCGGAGCTTCATGAAGCGGAATATGGAATTTGGTACGGAAGCGAGCGGTGGGGGCGGCCGGAGCAAAATAAAACCTCCGCGATTCTGGGTGCACCGTTATTTCCGGACGTTTCCGGAATGAGCCTGGACGAAATTCTGGAGCGTTCCGAGGACACCTTTCAGCAAAAACTGTTCAAGCTGATTGAAGAGAGCGGCATGGACGATGTCACCGTTTATAAGAAAGCGAACATCGATCGGAAGGTGTTTTCGAGAATCCGATGTAAGAAAGATTATAAGCCGACGAAAAAAACAGCGGTGGCTTTTGCAATCGCGCTTCAGCTGGATATGCCGGCGATGCTGGATTTGCTGTCCAGGGCAGGGATTGCATTCTCTCCCAGCAGCAAGTTTGACCTGATCATCACCTATTTCGTCACGAACAAGGTGTACGATATCTATGAGATAAACGCTGCACTATTCAAATATGGACAGCCGATTCTGGGGGCGTGATTACGGGGAGTGGAATTTGTCGCATGGCAAACGACCACTCCTTTTTCGTATTCTGATATACTTGCAGCATCAAGAGTTCGAAGGAGGATTCAATATATGTATGGAGCAATTTTAGGGGACATGATTGGCGCACCCTACGAGTTTGACAGGGGAAATAAAACAAAAGTTTTCGAGATGTTCAATGACCGGGTGTGTTTCACGGATGATTCCGTAATGACGATTGCGGTGGCAGATGCGCTGATGCGTATTTCAAATGATGCCGACGATGATGATGTGAAAACTGCAGTCATTCAATCTATGCAGAAATGGGGAAAGAAGTATCCTCGGGCCGGTTACGGACAGAGATTTTTCTTTTGGCTGGGCAAGAAAAACCCACAGCCATACGGCAGTTGGGGGAATGGATCGGCAATGAGGGTCTCATCGGTGGGCTGGTTGTATAACAGTCTGGAAGAGACACGAAGATATGCAAGGCTGACCGCAGAAGTTACTCATAATCATCCGGAAGGCATAAAGGGTGCGGAAGCGGTGGCGTCGGCTATTTTTATGGCGCGAAACGGGGCTTCCAAGGAGGAGATAAAGAAATATATCATTCAGGAATTTGATTATGATCTTTCCAGAACCTGCGACGAAATCAGACCGGGATATCATCACATCGAATCATGTCAGGAAACGGTGCCGGAAGCATTGACGGCTTTCATGGAAGGGACGGATTTTGAGGATGTAGTCCGGACGGCGGTGTCTCTGGGTGGTGACTGCGATACCTTAACCTGTATTGCCGCGAGCATTGCGGAAGCATTATACGGCCTCCCGGATAATATGAGAGGTGAGTGCCGGAAACGGCTGCCGAAAGATATGCTCGGGATTCTGGATCGATTTGATGAACGAAGGGGTGATGGAAGATGAAAAAGTTTGCATTGAGAAACTTGGTTTTACTGCTGTGTTTGACGATGGCGATATCCTTTACGGGATGCGCCTCTGAAGCCAAAAAGGCGATGGATGAGAGTGTGGATACGGCAAACGAATTGCTGGAGAAAGATGCAGAGCCATTTGATGCGGAAACGGAAACGGCGCTTGAAAAGGCGGTGAAAACCAGCGAAGAGGCAGAGGATGACGATGCGTATAAGAAAGTAAAGAAGGACATAGATAACGCAATCAAAGCCTATCAAGACAGCGTGAAGCAGCAAAATCAGGTAACCGAACCGAAAGAAAAATTCCTGGTGGAGAGAGCGAAGACCGTCAAAAGTGTTACAGCGGTGGAAGCTGCCACGGAAAAAACAGATGCGAATACACTCATGAATAAGAAAGGCGGCTATTACGCATATGTGGCGATGAAATCATCCCTGATTGACGACAGCTATGATGAGGGAGAGTCTCCGGTAGAAGCCGGCACGGAAGGCGGTGCGGTAATCGAGGCATTCCACACTGTAAAGGATGCAGAAGCGCGGGATACGTATCTTTCCGGATTTGATGGAGCGGGCATGCTTTCGCCGGGTTCCCACAGAGTGGTAGGAACACTTGTGATTAGAACATCCGACGAGCTTTCGGCTTCGGATCAGAAAAAACTGGAGAATCGCATTGTTGACGCGCTTATCAAACTGGAATAAAGTGTAAGTTCTGAGATTCATGGAGCAGGAAAGGCATCTCTTCGGAGGTGCCTTTTTTCTTATTACGTGCCGTTTACGTGATGGATTCTTTGCATAATCCCACACAGAGAACCGACATACGTTCACTCAACGCACAAAAGGGAATGATAAAATTTACAAATAAATGTATATAGTTGCATTGTTATATAAGTTTGGGGGTCCAATTACGTCATTGCTTTTGCCGGTGCTATGCACCCGACAAGGAGATGAGATTATGATTCAACTGATAGATGTAACGAAAGCGTTTAAGAACAACGTGGTCCTGGACGGGATTTCCATGGATTTTCGGGACGGGGAGCTGACGGTGCTGATCGGTCCCAGCGGATGTGGAAAGACGACCACGCTGAAAATGATTAACCGGCTGATTCCCGCCACCGGCGGCCGGATTCTCATCGATGGAGAGGATATCGAATCCATCGACAAGGTGAAGCTGCGCCGAAATATGGGATACGTAATCCAACAGGGGGGACTGTTTCCCCATATGACCATACGTCAGAATATAGAAATCATCGAGAAGCTGGAAGGGAAGGATGAGTATCAGATTCTGAAGAATACGGAGCGATTGATGGAGATGGTGGATATGGATGCGGCAAAATTCCTGGACCGATATCCCAGCGAGCTGTCCGGCGGGCAGCAGCAGCGAATCGGCGTAATCCGTGCCCTGGCCAACGACCCGGATTACGTGCTGCTGGATGAGCCCTTTTCCGCTCTGGATCCGCTGACCAGAAGTTCCTTGCAGGATGAGCTGTCCGACCTCCATCGAAAGATGGGAAAGACCATGATTTTCGTCACCCACGATATGGACGAGGCGATTAAGATTGCAGATCGAATCTGCATCATGAAGGACGGCCGCATTCTGCAGTACGATACGCCGGAAGAAATTCTGCGACGTCCGGCGAATGATTTTGTGGCGAACTTCGTGGGCGCGAACCGAATCTGGGGGTCGCCGAAGTTCATTCGGGTGGAAGATTTTATGATTCGGCATCCGGTGACCTGCGATGCCTCCCTTTCCGCGGAGCGATGCATCACCAAGCTGACGATGCGGCACGTGGATACGCTGCTGGTGACCGGAAAAGAAGGACAGCTGCTGGGCATCGTGAACCGGAAATCCCTGTACGCCAACCACCGGCCGGACAAGCCGGCGGGGGAGATTATGCTGCCGCCGAAATGCACAGCTCATCCGGAAGACAGCATTCTGGACGTACTGAAGATGATCGACCGGACGGATGCCGGCAACGTGCCGGTGGTGGACGCCCTGGGCAGGGTTGTGGGACTCCTGACCAACAGTAATCTGGTTTCGACGCTGAGCCGCCAGTATCTGGAGGATATGACGGAGGGGGTGTGTGACAATGATTAAGATGTTCGAATACTTCGGGGCCCATTCGTCTCAAATCTGGAAGTTAACGTTAGAGCACATTGAAATGACCGCAATTGCGGTGTGCATCGCCGTCCTGATCGGCGTGCCGCTTGGAATCCTGATCAGCTATGTGCGAAAGCTGGACAAGCCGGTGCTGGGATTGGCCAACGTGGTGCAGGCGATTCCGAGCATGGCCCTGCTGGGCCTGGCAATTCCACTGCTGGGAATCGGCGTGCTGCCGGCCATCGTGATGGTGATTATCTACTCGCTGCTGCCAATCGTGAAGAACACCTATACCGGGATTTCCGGAATCGATCCCCTGATGGTGGAGGCGGCCAACGGAATCGGGCTGACGCCGAGGCAGGTCCTCACCAAAGTGAAGATTCCGATGGCACTGCCGGTGATTATGGCCGGTGTGCGGATTTCGGCCGTGACCGCAGTGGGCCTCATGACCATGGCGGCATTTATCGGAGCCGGCGGCTTGGGGTATCTTGTTTTTGCGGGAATCCGAACCACCAATAACTACCAGATCCTGGCGGGAGCGATTCCGGCGTGCATTCTGGCGTTGCTGGTGGATTTCCTGATGGGCCTGGTGGAAAAGCTGGTGACACCGATCAGCCTTCAGAAGAGCGGCGGCCTCTCTCGGAAGCAAATGAAGCGGAAGCGCAGAAGGGAAAAGCTGACTCTGGGGACCGCGGTGGTCCTCATCTGTGCCATCATCGTGGGCGGGGCGGTGAACAGCCGACTCGCAGGACGGGAAAAAGAAATTACCGTGGGCGGCAAGGATTTTACCGAGCAGCTCATTCTGGTAAACCTCTACTCCGACTATATCGAGGCGCATACCGATATCCACTGCGTGCGGAAGGAAAACCTGGGAGGAAGCCAGGTGTGCTACCAGGCGCTGAAGAAGGGCGATATCGATATGTACGTGGATTATACCGGCACCCTGTACGGAAGCGTGCTGAAGCATGACGGTACCGACGATATGGAAGGCGTGTACAACACCTGCGTCAAGGAGATGAAAAAGAAGAATATCTCCCTGACCCAGCAGTGCGGGTTCAACAATACATATACCTTGGCGGTGAGCAAACAAATTGCCAAGAAGTACAATCTGGAGACCATCCGAGACTTGGTGCGGAAATCCTCCCAGCTCCATCTGGGGTGCACCCTGGAATTCCAGAACCGTCACGACTGCATCGATGCACTGAAAAAGGCGTATCCGAGCCTGAAGTTCAAGAAGATATCGGCGATGGACGGTTCGCCGCGTTTTGTGGCACTGGATAATAAGGAAGTGGACGTAATCGATGCTTTCGCAACAGATGGAATGCTGATGAAATACCATCTGAAGGTGCTGAAGGATGAAGACCACGTGTTCCCGCCGTACTATGCGGTTCCGTGTTTTAATTCCGATACCCTGAAAAAATATCCGGAACTGCAGCGGGTGGTGGACGAGCTGGCGCCGAAGCTCACCGACGAGGTGATGATGAAGCTGAATTATCAGGTAGATGTGCAGGGGAAGGAACCGAAGGACGTGGCCAGAGCGTTCCTGGAGCAGGAGAATTTAATCTAGCGCATCCCCAGCGGATTGTAAAAAAATCGTAAAGCATATTGAAAGCAAAACGAAAATTTGGTAGAATACTAGAGCTAAAAGGGAGTAGCTAGCCGAAAGTGTTCACTTTTTCGTCAGTACAGTTATTAAAGGATAACTCGGAAAGTGATTAAATAGCGAGACTTTTACTGTGAAATGCAGTAGGAGTCTCTTTTTTTTATGCTTATTGCCTACTGCAAGGGAATAAGGAAAGCGAGGTAGAAAAAATGTTATTACAGGCGGGTGTTTTGATCGTCGGATTTGTTTTTCTGGTAAAAGGCGCCGATTGGTTCGTGGAAGGATCGGCCAGCATTGCGAAGCGACTGGGAATTCCTCAGCTGATCATCGGTCTGACCATTGTGGCCATGGGCACCAGCATGCCGGAAGCGGCGGTGAGCATTACCGCGGCACTGAAGCAGAATGCCGGCATCACCATCGGAAACGTGGTAGGAAGCAACATTCTGAACGTATTTGTTATTTTGGGTGTTACAGCGCTGATTACCAATGTGACGGTACAGAAATCCACCCTGAAATATGAGATGCCGTTCATGATGGCCATCACTGTGGTTATGCTGATCTGCGGAATGACCGGCGGAACCGTCACCTTCGCAGAGGGCGTCGTGCTGTGGGCACTGTTTATCGCATATCTGGGCTACCTGTTCGTCATGGCAAAAAAAGGCACCGACGAAGAGGATGGTGATACCCCCATTCATCCGGTATGGAAATGTCTTCTGCTGATGGTAGTCGGCGGAATTCTGGTTGTAAAAGGAAGTGATTTTGCCGTCAGCGGGGCGTCCGAGATTGCCCGCTATTTCGGCATGAGTGAGCGGTTTATCGGACTGACCATCGTGGCGCTGGGAACGTCCCTTCCGGAACTGGTTACTTCCGTGACCGCAGCGAGAAGAGGAAATGCGGGAATTGCCATCGGAAATATCGTGGGCAGCAATATCTTCAACATTCTGTTCGTCATCGGCACAACCGCACTGATCTGTCCGGTTCCGTTTGAAAGCAAGTTCGTAGTCGATACCGCGATTGCGATTCTGGCCGGTGTGGTTCTGTGGGCCGGCACCGTAAAGCACAGAGAATTGAGAAGACCCTGCGGCATCGCGATGATATTGTGCTATGCGGGATACTTCACATATCTTTGCATGGCGTAATAAAAAAATTCTCATCATCGGAAACGTCCGGTGGTGAGTTTTTTTATGATTTTATAAATTTGAAAATGTGAAGTGAAATTGCTTTATTATTCGTATTTGTCAAGCTAATTATAAAAGTGTCATATTTTTAAATTCTTTGTATCCTTTTTTAAACATGTAGTAATTTTTCGGTGCAAAATGGACAATAAATTAACTATATAGGTGTGAGTATAAAAAGATTTCTGCCGGTGTGAACAACGTGTGAAGAATGTGAAAAATGAAAAAAACACGGCGACCGATTTTTAAACGAATGTGAAACCAGGTATAAAAATTATTAATAATAAAGCGGTTTTTAATTAATAAAAGCGTAATAATTATTTAACAAACTATCTGCTTTTCGAGGGTTTCATCCTTTTGACGAGGGTATTAATTGGTGCTATAATCATTAAAAATGTTATGCATAAGTATTGTTTTCAGGCATTTGGTTCTACAGATATCGGAAAACGTGGAATGCGCATAGAATAGGAGGTTAACAGTCTATGGAATTGCAGATTCACGATTTGGTTTCATCCATCCGCAAAGAGGGTGTCGATGCAGCCAATGAGCAGGCAGAGAAGATTATCGCTGAAGCCAAGCAAAAGGCGGAGGAGATTATTTCCAATGCGAATGCAGAGGCCAAGACAACAAAGGAAGCTGCCACAAGAGAAATTGAAACACTCAGAGAGGGTGCCATCGAGAATGCCGAGCAGGCAAAGAGAGATGCCCTGATTTCCTTTAAGAAGGAAGTATTGGGTGAAGTTGGCAGAATCCTGGAGGCAAAGGTTCGTGAGGACCTGAAGGGAGAAGCCCTGGGTAAGCTGATCAAAGCCGTTGTCAATGGTGAGGATATGTCTCAGTATGCAGCAGAAGTGGCAGAAGTCACCGATGAATTGAAGGCTGCGCTTGCGGAGGAAATCCAGAATGGCCTTGAGGTCAAGGTTGGAAAGGGAGTTGCTTCCGGATTCAAGCTTGCCGCAAAGGACGGTTCCGGTTACTTCGATTGCACCGATGAGGAGATTATGCAGCTTTTAATGCCTTACTTCAGAGAGATGGATTTCTAAGAACCGGGAGGTAGAGTATGGCTTCGTATTACTACTTAATTTCAAGCCTGCCGGAACTTTCTGCGAATGAAGAGATGCCAATCACCTACGATGAATTCATCGCAATGTGTGAGGACAACGTAAGTGACAAGACCTTGGAGCGTTTGAAAAATCTGACTCTCGATTCTGCAGAGGGTCCGCTCCTTAAGAAATGGTCCGGATTTTATACGGGTCTGTTCAGGGAGCTGAACGCGCAGCGAAGTGCCGCTCTTGGAAAGTCCTATCAGGCTGAATATGAGAAGGATCCGGAGAGTACACAGATTGCACAGGCTGCAATCACCGCCAAAAATCCGCTGGAAGCAGAGAAGCTTCTTCTGGTGCGCCAGTTCGAAGCGTTGGATTACTACACCGGCGGTCACTTTTTTGATGACGTGTGCTTGTTCGGATATGCGATCAAATTAAAATTGTTGGAACGCCAGAGTTGCTTTGTTAAGGAAAAGGGAGAGGCGGAATTCAAACGTCTCTTCGATAATGTACAACATAGCGTTTATAACTTATAACAGGAGATATGCAAATGGAAACAGTAACAGGTTATGTGACTGGCATTAACGGCAACCTTGCAAACGTAAAGTTTGAAAGTGCCGTACGTAAAAACGAAGTAGCGTACATCCTCGTTGACGGAAAGCGTCTGAAGGGTGAGGTTATTCGTGTTAATAACGGAATTGCCAGCATGCAGATTTACGAGATGTCCAATGGTATCAAGGTTGGCGATCCTGTAGAGTTTACAGGGGAGCTGATGAGCGTTGAGCTGGGACCGGGACTCTTGACACAGGTATTCGATGGACTTCAGAATCCGCTTCCGGAACTGGCGGAAAAGTGTGGCTTCTTCCTGGAAAGAGGTGTGTACCTCGATCCGATTCCGGACAGAGAATGGGACTTCACTCCTTGCGTAAAGGTAGGTGATTCGGTAGAAGCCGGAAGCATTATCGGCAGCGTACCGGAATTCCAGCTCACCAACCAGATTATGGTACCGTTCACACTGAAGGGAACCGATTGGAAGGTGAAATCCATCGTTGAACCGGGCATGCATCACGTTCGTTCAACAATCTGTGTGATCGAAAACAGCAAGGGTGAAGAGATGAACCTGAGCATGGTTATTACACAGCCGATTAAACAGGCAAACAAGTGCTACAAGGAAAGACTTCGTCCGGATGAACCGCTGGTAACTCAGCTCCGTGCAATTGATACATTCCTGCCGGTTGCAAAGGGCGGAACATTCTGTATCCCGGGACCGTTTGGTGCAGGAAAGACCGTACTTCAGCACAGTGAGGCGAAGAACGGTGAAGCGGATGTCGTTATCGTGGCAGCCTGTGGAGAGCGTGCCGGCGAGGTTGTAGAAATTCTGAAGGAATTCCCGGAACTGGAAGACCCGAAGACCGGTCGTTCCATGATGGAGAGAACGATTATCATTTGTAACACGTCCTCCATGCCGGTAGCAGCCAGAGAGGCTTCTTGCTATACCGCAGTAACCCTCGCAGAGTATTACAGACAGATGGGCCTGGACGTACTGCTCCTGGCCGACTCCACCAGCCGTTGGGCACAGGCAATGAGAGAAATGTCCGGACGTCTGGAAGAAATCCCGGGCGAAGAAGCATTCCCGGCATATCTGGAGTCCACCATTGCGGCATTCTATGAGAGAGCCGGAAAAGTAAGACTGAACGACGGACGAATTGCTTCCGTTACAATCGGCGGTTCGGTATCCCCGGCCGGCGGTAACTTCGAAGAACCGGTAACTCAGGCGACACTGAAGGTAGTCGGTGCATTCCACGGTCTGACAAGAGAGCGTTCCGATGCACGTAAATACCCGGCAATTCACCCAATCGATTCTTGGTCCAAGTATACCGGTGTTGTAGATATGGATCGAGTAGAGAAGGCACGCTCCATTCTCAGAAAGAGCGTAGAAGTTAACCAGATGATGAAGGTTGTCGGCGAAGAAGGTACATCCTCAGAGGATTACACATTCTATCAGAAAGGCGAGCTGTTGGATGCAGTATACCTCCAGCAGAACTCCTTCGATGAAATCGACGCAGCATGCTCTCCGGAGAGACAGCGTATCGAGTTCAACATGATGTACGACGTAATTAATAAAACCTATGATTTGCAGGATAAGAAGGAAATCAGATCTTTCTTCAATCAGCTTAGACAGGAATTCCTTGACTGGCATGGAACCGTCTTCGGTACACCGGAATTCGAGGCACAGAAGCAGAAGGTTTCAGATTTCTACCTCGCTAAAGCGGTTAACTAGGAGGCAATAAGATGCAGAAAGTATATACGAAAATTGAATCTATTGTCGGTAACGTAGTTACAGTAAGAGCGGAAGGTGTTAAATATGGAGACCTGGCTCTTGTTGGTGACAGTTATGCGACAGTAATTAAGCTGGATAAGGACTTGGTGTCCCTGCAGGTATTTGCGGGTGCTCAGGGTGTCGGAACCAGCGATGAGGTTCGTTTCCTCGGAAAGCCAATGATGGTATCCTTCTCGGATAATCTTCTGGGAAGAATCTTTGACGGTGCCGGCGTGCCGAGAGACAACGGTCCGGCTCTGACGGAGAACATGATTCCAATCGGCGGACCTTCTTTTAACCCGTCGAAGCGTATTCTCCCGAACAAAATGATTCGTACCGGTATTCCGATGATTGACCTGTTCAATACTCTGGTTGAGAGCCAGAAGCTCCCAATCTTCTCCATTTCCGGTGAACCATACAACCAGCTGCTGGCAAGAATCGCTCTTCAGGCAGAGGTTGATGTCATCATCCTGGGAGGAATGGGACTGAAGTACGATGACTACCTGACTTTCAGAGATACCCTGGAGAAGGGCGGCGTAATGGGACATACCGTAATGTTCATCCACACCGCATCCGACCCAATCGTAGAATGTACTCTGGTACCGGACCTGGCTCTGGCGGTTGCAGAGCAGTTCGCACTGGAAGGAAAGAGAGTTCTGGTACTGCTCACCGATATGACCAACTTCGCCGATGCCCAGAAGGAAATGTCGATTACGATGGAGCAGGTACCATCCAACCGTGGATATCCGGGAGATCTTTACTCCAGCCTTGCTTCTCGTTATGAAAAGGCTGTGGACATTGAAGGTGCCGGATCCATTACCATCCTCGGCGTAACCACAATGCCGGGCGATGATGTCACTCACCCGGTTCCGGATAATACCGGATACATTACAGAGGGTCAGTACTATCTGAAGAATGGTCACATTGAGCCATTCGGTTCGCTTTCAAGACTGAAGCAGAACGTAAACGGAAAGACAAGAGATGACCATCGTGCTGTAATGGACGGAATGATTAAGCTGTATGCACAGTACAAGGAGAGCTTGGAAAAGAAATCCATGGGATTCCTTATGACTGAATGGGACGATAAGCTTCTGAAATTCGGAAAACTTTTCGAAGAGAAGCTTATGGATCTTAGTGTAAATATTCCTCTTGAAGATGCGCTCGATCTTGGCTGGGAAATTCTTGCAGAATGCTTTGAGCCGAATGAAACCGGTCTCAAGACAAGTCTGGTTAAGGAAAGATGGCCGAAGAAAGAAGCACTGGACTAAAAGGAGCAGACAGTGGCTATCAAACTTACTAAAAATGAACAGAAAGTGCAGAAGGACCTTCTGAAACAGTATCAGCGCTATTTGCCAACCCTGCAGCTCAAGAAACAGCAGCTTCAGCAGGTAATCATGACAACGAGAGCTGAATTGGCACAGAAGGAAGCTGAACGTGTTCAGATGATTGGTAATCTCGACGATTGGGTAGCTGTATTTGCAGAAAATGCGATCTTCGACGAGGACAAGAGTATTGACACACTTGTTCAGCCAGAGACGGTGATCTGCAGAAACGAAAACATCGCCGGAGTGACGGTTCCGAAATTCGAGGAGCTGAAATTCAAGGATGTTGAGTACGATGTAGATGACTATCCTCTGTGGGTTGATACTGCACTGGTAAAACTTCGCGAAATCGCGCGACTGGACGCACTGGTTTCCACCCTTCGGAAGCAGGAAGCACTTCTGGAAAAAGAACTTCGGTCCACATCCCAGAGAGTAAACCTGTTCGAGAAGGTTAAGATTCCGGAAGCCAAGGAAAACATCCGAGTAATCGGAGTGTACCTGGGCGACCAGCAGACAGCGGCGGTTGTTCGCGGAAAGATTTCAAAGAAAAAATTGGTGGAGGCGGCACAATGATAGAGAAAATGAAAATGGTCTACGTCGTGTCATCGCTTTCACGGAAGAAAGAGATGCTCGATGGACTTGAAAAGCTCGGCGTTTTGCATATCGCTGAGAAGAAGGGCGCGGTTCATGCCGTGACAGAGAAGTTCACCGAACTGTCCAGATTGACCGCATCCCTTGCGGAATATCTCCCGGACAAAAAAGAACAGAAGAACCGACCGACGAAGCCGTTGCTTCAGGGTGAAGAGTTCGAGAAGTTCTACGGTGAGGTGAAGGGAGCCGTTGAAAGGAAGGCAGCTCTTGAGCAAGAACTGTCGATTCTGCACGCAGAAATCGAGAGGGTTTCTCCTTGGGGGGATATTACCTCGGAAGATCTTGAACTGCTGAAGGACCGCAAATACGATCTTTATTTTTACCGCGTACCGGCGAGCACCTATGCGGCCCTGGCGGCAGATGAAGAACGTCAGGTGATTCACCTGAAGGACATTAAGAAGGAAGTGCTGATTGCTTCCATCGGAACGCTTCCACCGGAGTTCGGTGCAAGTGAGTTCAACCTTCCGGAAAAGGGAGCGAAAGAGCTCGCTGCTGCGGAAGCGGATTGTCAGACCGGCATTGACAAGAGCGTGGAGACACTGAAGGAAGCGGCGCTGCACATGGACAGCTTTAATGCCGCAATGCTGGTGGCACAGAACGAGGCGAATTACTCTTCCGCCAGCCAGACAGCCGGAAGCGACGATCGTTTCGTGTGGCTGTCCGGATATGTGCCGGAAGCAGATGTGGATGAGTTCAAAGCATCCGCTGCAGAGAACGGTTGGGCATATGCGATTGAGAGCGTGGATGCCGATGATGAGAAGATTCCGACCAAGCTGAAATTCGGCAAGGTTTCCGGTCTGATTGAACCGCTGTACAACATTTTGGGAATTCTGCCGGGATACCGAGAAAGCGATATCTCGATGTGGTTCCTGTTGTTCTTCACATTGTTCTTTGCAATGATTCTGGGCGACGGCGCGTACGGTGTGCTGATTCTCATTGGTACCATCGGATACGTTGCGAAGACGAAGAAAAAGAATACGACAACCTATCTGCTGTTCGTACTTTCTTTTGCAACTATCGTCTGGGGTGCAATCACCGGCACCTGGTTCGGTCTGGAGAGTGCGATGAAGGTTCCGTTCTTGAAATCCTTGGTAATTCCAAGCATGGCAAGTTATCCGGAGTACTTCAACGTAAGCGCTTCCACCCAGCAGAACATGATAATGAAATTCTCGTTCTCGGTGGGTGCGATTCAGATGTGCCTGGGAAGCTTGATTTCCGTGAAGAAGAAGATTTCTGAGAAGAACCTGAGCTGGCTGGCAGACCTTGGATGGCTGATTGCGATTGTATCGCTGTACATGCTCTGTCTGAACCTGGTTATCGGAGAGAAGATTACCATGACACCGGTAGCAGTCGGTGTTGGCGTGGCCTTTGCAATGGTTGTTCTGTTCGGCGGAATGTCCCCGGACAAGACCTTTGGACAGGGACTGAAGTCCGGACTTTCGGACATCTTCACCGTATTCCTGGACACCATCAGTTGTTTCGGAAACATCATGAGTTATATCCGACTCTTCGCAGTAGGAATGGCCGGACTGGCTATTTCTCAGAGCTTTGACGGTATTGCGGCCGGCTTCGGCGGACCGCTGGTGATTGTCGGCGCGCTGGTATTCTTTATCGGACACGCGTTGAACATCGTAATGTGTTTCCTGTCCGTTGTCGTTCACGGCGTTCGTCTGAACGTATTGGAGTTCTCCGGCCAGGTTGGCCTGGAGTGGACAGGTATTCCATATGAACCTTTTAAGAAAAACAAAAAGGTCATCAAATAAAGATTCTAAATGTAAATTATAAATGATTCTGATGTAATTTAGAAAAGGAGAATTATTATGAACATCGCATTTCTTGGTATGGCAGCAGCCCTTGGTCTTTCCGCAGCTGGATCCGCATTCGGTACAGGTTTTGCAGGTATGTCTTCCGTAGGAGCATGGAAGAAGTGCTACGCAAGTGGCAAGCAGGCTCCGTTCATCATGATCGCATTCGCCGGTGCGCCTCTGACACAGACCATCTACGGATTCCTTCTGATGAACTTCATTAAGAGTGCTAACTGCGATTCTTCCCTGGCTCTCTGGGTTGGCGTATTTGGTGGACTGGCAATCGGTATGTCCGCTCTGTTCCAGGGCAGATGCGCCGCTGCCGCTGCAGATGCACTGGGTGCAACCGGAAAGGGTACTGCGAACTACTTCATCGTTATCGGTGTTATCGAGACCGTAGCCCTCTTCACACTGGTATTCAGTTTGCTGCTGCTGGGCTAATCGGTCGGAACGAAGACTGATATTTTAAATAAGTACCTTCATATAAGAAAGCGTTCTTATATTGAGATGGGGATTCTGCTTCGGCAGAGTCCCCGTTTTTCTTTTCGCCGGATTGATGAGGCCTATGAGCTGTTCGAGAATAAACGGGATGGTGTGATTAAAGTCGCCGTGGAATGTTGAACCTATGACCGGGTTGCCGCTGCAATCCGGTTTTTTTGAAAAGGGTACTTGACAGATTCGGTAAAGAGAATATATAATTGCGCTAATAATAAAGGGGAGTAACCTACGTATATATTTGCGTTTGTGGCGTCGTCAGTACGATGGAAGCATCCGGTGCCTCAAGGAATTGGTGAGACTTTTATTGCATTCTTTGTTGTGCAGTAGAGGTTTCTTTTTTTATATCATTTTGCAGAAGATTCGCTCCACTGCGCGGGAAATTCAGTCCGTGAATTCTTGGAAAAGAGGAGGCAAAATTATGAAAAAATACTATCAGGAGACGGCGAAGACGGTTCTTGAACGCGTGAACAGCAGAGAGACCGGTCTCACCGGAGGAGAAGTGGAAAAATCCAGAGAACGGTGTGGTTGGAATGAACTTGCAGAAGGAAAGAAAAAGAGTATCCCGCAGATTTTTCTGGAACAGTACAAGGATTTTCTGGTGCTGATTCTCATTGCATCGGCACTCATATCCGGCATTCTGGGAGATGCGGAAAGTGCGGCGGTCATCGTCATTGTCATTACCATTAATGCCATTCTGGGAACGGTGCAGACGGTAAAGGCGGAACAGTCGCTGCAGAGCTTGAAAAACCTTTCCGGACCGGAAGCAAAGGTGCTACGGGATGGTGCCGCTATTATAATCCCTGCGAGAGAGCTTGTGGTGGGAGATGTCATCCTGCTGGAAGCGGGGGATATGGTTCCGGCAGACGGAAGGCTGATTGAAAATGCAAGTCTCAAGATTAATGAGAGTGCGCTTACCGGAGAAAGCCTTGCGGTGGAAAAAAGCATTTCGGCGATTTCAGAAGATGTGCCTCTGGGCGACCGAACCAACATGCTGTTCTCCGGAAGCTTCGTCACCTATGGACGCGGAAAAGCGGTGGTAACGGATATTGGAATGGAAACGGAGGTGGGCAGAATTGCCGGACTTCTGAAGTCGACTTCGGAGAAACAGACCCCGCTTCAGGCAAACCTGGAGGACTTCGGAAAGAAATTGTCCGTGCTGATTCTGGTATTCTGCGGGATTCTGTTCGCCATTAATGTTTTTCGCGGAGAGAACATCGGAAGCGCGTTCATGTTTGCCGTGGCGCTTGCAGTTGCGGCAATCCCGGAAGCCCTCAGCTCGATTGTGACAATCGTACTTTCTTTTGGGACACAGAAAATGGCGAAGGAGCACGCGATAATCCGCAAGCTCCAGGCGGTGGAAGGACTGGGCAGCGTATATGTAATATGTTCGGACAAAACCGGAACCTTGACGCAGAACAAAATGACAGTAGAAGATTACTACGTGGAGGGGAAGAGGATTCCGGCAGCCGAAATAGATGTGGACGATCCGGCACAGCGATGTCTGATGGATTACAGCATTCTGTGCAATGATTCCACCAATGAGAACGGGGTGGAAATCGGGGACCCGACGGAGACGGCGCTGATCAATCTGGGCAGCCGATACGGCATCGAAGCGGCGGCGGTACGGTCGGATTACCCGAGATCGGATGAACTTCCTTTTGACAGCGACCGTAAAATGATGTCGACCCTCCATTTCATCGATGGTGAGAACCGCATGATTGTAAAGGGCGCCGTGGATCGACTGCTGGAGTTGTCGGAACATATTCAGACCGCCGAGGGAATTCGGGAGATTACCGATGAGGATAAAAAAATAATTCGGCAGCAGAACCGAGATTTTTCCATGGAAGGATTGCGGGTGCTGGCGTTCACTTACCGGCAGGTCCCGGAAGGGCATGCGCTGACGCCGGAAGATGAAAATCATCTGGTGTTCCTGGGGCTGATTGCCATGATGGATCCGCCGAGGGAAGAGTCCAAGGATGCCGTGGCGGAATGTATAAAAGCAGGAATTCGGCCGGTGATGATTACCGGAGATCACAAGATTACCGCCGCGGCCATCGCCAAGAGAATCGGCATTCTGCAGGATCTTTCCGAAGCCTGTGAAGGCGCGGACATCGAGGATATGAGTGATGAAGAGCTGAGAGATTTTGTTACCGGAATTTCCGTATATGCCAGAGTATCCCCGGAGCACAAAATTCGGATTGTGCGGGCCTGGCAGGAACGAGGCATGATTGTGGCGATGACGGGAGATGGTGTGAACGATGCGCCCGCACTGAAGCAGGCGGACATCGGGGTTGCCATGGGCGTGACCGGAACGGAGGTGGCAAAGGATGCCGCCGCCATGGTTCTCACCGACGACAATTTTGCAACAATCGTGAAAGCGGTAGCAAATGGACGGAATCTGTACAAGAATATCAAAAATGCCATTCAGTTCCTGTTGTCGGGAAACTTCGGGGCAATTCTTGCGGTTCTCTCCGCATCGGTGACCGGACTGCCGGTTCCCTTTGCACCGGTACATCTGCTGTTCATCAACCTTCTCACCGACAGTCTTCCGGCCATCGCGCTGGGAGTGGAGCCTTCCAACAGTGAAGTGATGAAGGACAAGCCAAGGGCGGCAAAGGAATCGATTCTGACCGGGAAGTTTCTGAGTAAAATCGCGGTGGACGGATTGGTCATCGGAACCATGACCATGATTGCGTTCTTGACCGGTTACCATCAGAATGGCGCACTGCTGGGAAGTACCTATGCGTTCGGAACCCTTTGTCTGGCCCGCTTGTTCCACGGCTTCAACTGCAAATCGGATCGGCCGGTGATCTTTACGAAAAGGTTCTTCAACAATAAGTGGCTGCTGGGTGCATTTATGCTGGGGGCGGCTCTGATAACGGCGGTGCTTACGGTGCCGGGATTGGAAACGGTGTTCAAGGTGGAGATGTTGAACCCGGCGCAGCTGGGCACAGTATATTTGTATGCGTTTGCCAGCCTGCCGATTATCCAGCTGCTTAAATGGGTGCGGAATCGCATAATTAGAACTAAATTCGCGTAGTGAAAGATATGTTCCCTATGGTATACTTATTTTGATTTAAAAGCAGCACCGGAAAGATTGAACGGTAATGAAGGTGAAACCATGGCATACAGCGAATTAATCAAAAATTTCAATAAGATACGTGATTACATGCGGGATTTTTATGTCTATGGTTTCAAGAGCCGGGACGATTATACGAAAAAAAGCGCCCGGTCTTATGACGACGAGAAACGCCGGATTGAGAGCTGGCTGGGAGACTATATGAAGTTCCGTCAAAACGCGGATGGCAAGAACGTGTTTTTATCCATTGACAGCAGGGGAAGCAGACACAATCCATTATATAAAGCGTGGAAGACGAAGAGCTTTACCGATGGAGATATTGCACTTCATTTTATCATTATGGATATTCTTGCCGACGGACAGGAACTGTCTCTTGTGGATATTGCATCTCAAGTGGATGAATATCTGGCTGCGTTTGAGAATGCGAGAGTATTTGATGCCTCTACGATTCGAAAAAAACTCAACGAATATGTAAAAGAAGGATTGTTGGTAAGCAGGAAGAACGGGAAGGCGCTTCTGTACCGCCGTACAGAAGCGTTTGAAATGCCGAGTATCGATGCCTTGGATTTCTTTTCCGAAACCGCACCCTGCGGTGTGATTGGGTCTTTTTTGGAAGACAGAACAGATGAAATTGCGGATTGTTTTGCATTCAAACATCACTACATCACCGGTGCAATGGACAGTGAAGTTCTGTGCATGATACTGGAAGCAATTCATGAAAAAAGAAATATCACCATTGAGCTGATGAACCGTAAAAAAGACCGCGTTACGGAAACGAATGTCGTTCCGCTTCGAATAATGGTCAGTGTACAGAGCGGAAGGCAGTACATGATGGCGTATAATCTGCATTTTAAACGGATATCCGCGTATCGCCTGGATAATGTTGTTGCCGTTAGAAGCGGCGAGACTGCCAATCGATTTGATGAACTGAGACTTAAACTGAATGGAATGCAGCAGCATATGTGGGGCGTCGCTACCGACAGTCCATCGGGAAATCGGATGGAGCATATTGAATTTACAGTTCAGTATAGTGACGGAGAACAGCATATACCGAGGCGATTGGAACGAGAGAAACGAATCGGACAGCTGGAATACATCGATGAACACAAGTGTCTTTTTTCCGCCGATGTCTATGATGCAAGCGAGTTGATTCCATGGATCCGCACCTTTATCTGCCGAATCACAGATATTTCAATTTCCAATAGGACATTGGAAATTCAGTTTAAAGAAGATCTGCGGACAATGTATGAGATGTATGGATTGGATAAGGAGAAATGATTATGCTGTTTCATGAAATATACAGTACATATTTTCAAACCGTGGCGAAGATCTTGGCAGAAGCAGTGGAACATCCTCTAGAGACCGGAGAAATCAATTCAATCATTCAGGATTCTGCATTTGAAGAAAGCACATTGAGTATTCCGGAATCTTTGGGAATGGAACATTGGCAATTGCTGAAAGAAGAAGGAACGAGTGTTCTCAAAAAGAAGCCAACGATGCCGCTTACAATTTTACAGAAACGCTGGATTAACGCGATTGCATTAGATCCGAGAATGCGTTTGTTTACGGATCGGCCGGTGGTGTTTGAAGACGTCGAACCCTTATTTTTACCGGAAGATATCGATGTCTTTGATAAGTATTCAGACGGCGATCCCTATGAGAGTGCAGAATACATCCGGAACTTTCGTTTGATATTGGATGCAATCAAGCACAAGTATCCGATTCAAATCAGTGTGACAAACCGACATGGAAAACGAGTGACAACCGAAACGATTCCGGAATATTTAGAATATTCTGAGAAGGATGATAAATTCCGGCTGATTGGAACAGGGAGCAAGCTGGGAAGTACAATCAATCTCGGCAGAATCACTTCTTGTGAAAAGTGCGGGAAGAAGCAAGGCGGAAGCGTTGGGAAAAAGAATCTGCCGCAGCCGCGTAAAGTGATATTTGAACTGGTGGATGAGCGGAATGCGTTGGAACGTGTGCTGATGCACTTCGCGCATTTTGAAAAACAAGTCGAGAAAATGGATGAGCGAAAGTATCAGGTGACGCTGCATTATGATAAGGAGGATGAAACCGAACTTCTGATTCGCGTCCTTTCATTTGGACCCATGCTTCGCGTTGTAAAACCGACGGCATTTATTAATTTAATTAAAAATAGATTGTCAGATCAAAAGCGTTGCGGACTGTAAAAGGTTCGCAACTTTTTTTTCGAGATAAAAAGAATCGAAAGAGATAAACTTGGGTCATAGCAAAGCATATGAAAGGAAGTGGATGAAATGTTTGAAATAAAGGGAAAGGCGGCAACCGCAATCTGCTATACAAAAGTGGTTGAGGATGAGGCAATCCAGCAGATTCGAAGAATGTGTGATTACGACCTGACAAGGGGAAGCAAGGTGCGAATTATGCCGGATGTCAATGCCGGAAAAGGATGCACGATTGGAACAACGATGACCATCAACGTGGATGAGATGATTCTTAGAAAGGGCGCCATTGCCGCACATGCGGGTGAAAAAGTATTGATTCCGATTAATATGAGGGATGGCTCTGTTCTTGCTGTTGGAAAAGGAAATCCGGAATGGAATAATTCAGCACCGCATGGAGCCGGAAGAATTATGTCCAGAACAAAAGCGAAGCAGTCCATTGATTTGGAGGAATACAAAATATTCTAAATAATGAAATGGCAATTGAAAAGATACAAAATAAATCTGGTGTAGAAGGTATAGTATCAATAGAAGGCTGTATTGATTAGTAAAACAAGGAGATTTTTATGATTAAAGTTATTATGATGTGTGGAATATGCGGTTCCGGGAAAACCACTTATGCAAAGCAGAAAGAAAAAGAAGGCTATGTTCGCTTGTCCATTGATGAGGAAATGTGGAAAACTTACGGGAGAAAAGGGATTGATTATCCAAACGAACAGTATGAGAAACTTTCAGAAATAGTGGAAATGGCACTCCAGAAGGAACTCCTGTCTCTCATTCAACAAGGAAAACATGTAGTCCTTGATTTCAGCTTTTGGAATAAGGCAAACAGAGCGTATTATAAAAGGCTTATAGAAAAAGCTGGCGGTACACCAGAACTTGTTTATATGAAGGCTAGTAAAGGAACCTTACAAAAAAGATTGTATAAAAGGAATCAGTCTTTGAATGCTAATTCTCCATTCATAATAACAAATGAGATACTAGAGCATCATTATAACGATTTTCAAGAACCATGTGGCGAAGGAGAAAAAGTAATTTTACAGGAATAAGATTGTGTTGGGGCAGCCATTGATAGCCCCGACCACCTTAACAAAATATGGCAAAATCCGGAATGAATCCAAAAGCATTGCAATATTTGATGGGCCACTCAGAGATCAGCGTAACGCTGAATACATATACGCATGTAAATCTTGAGGATGCCAGTAAAATCACGATCCGGAGGGCATAGGCGATTAGAAAATAACCAGAAAATAACCCAAGGTATTTTGTGCAGATAGTACATGTAAATATAGATGATGTCTGGGATGCAATATGATAGAATGGTTACAAGAAAAATTTGTA